>PVMK01123538.1_pt1 | contig 32663 bp, 35 predicted proteins | sample 1853481 | NCBI WGS metagenome assembly PVMK01 (sample SAMN08533507, study PRJNA380276) | Marine sediment metagenome, whole genome shotgun sequencing project.
CAAAACCTGGCCTCTGAACTGTCCAGGTTGCCCCATGCCCAGGCCACGAAACTCACTGACCACAGCGATATCATGGATATTGATCAGGGGTTTACACTTGAAGGTAGAAAAACCCTCAAAACAATTTACCAGACCTGCAGGCACATCATCGACATAGCACAACAGGCTAAAGGCATGGGGCAACCTGGACAGTTCAGAGGCCAGGTTTTGTTGAGTTTCCGTTGACAGGGCAGTTCCACCACCCATGAAATCCTGCGCATAACAATTTAACAGGTAGGTAAGGTCAGCCGCATGCCGGGCATCCAGGTAATCCGCTCGCAGCACTTCTATTTTCATTGTTACCTCCCTTTGATTTGGCGCACATCATGCCCTACTCAATGGAGAAAGGCACTTACTGATAAGGACAGTGGCACACCCCGCTGCTTACTCGGTGGACCGCACGCCCGGCGCCAACCCATTCGCCAACACCTGGGAAACCTCAATGAAGCCGGGCAAATGTACGGCGCTATTATCTACTATAAGGCGCCGATCATGATGCGCCAGCTCGAGGCACTTATCGGGGAAGATAAATTTCGAGAGGGCATGCGGGAATATTTGCAGACGTATTCCTTCGACAACGCCACCTGGCTGGATTTAGTGACAATCCTGGATAAAAAATCCGGGCAAGACCTGCGGGCCTGGAGCAATGTCTGGGTCAATACGTCCGGGCGCCCGGAGATTGTGGCATCAACTGACGAGAAGAAGAACGAGTACTCCCTTCTTCAAATAGATACTTCTGGCCGCAACCGCATTTGGCCACAGCAATTCGAGGTGACGGCGTACTCCGGGAGTACGGCCCACCGGGAAAACATCCTATCCACAAAGGCTGCTACGCCGATGGCCGACATACGGCCCACCCCGCAAACCAGAATAATCTTTAATTCCAATGGATTCGGCTACGGCCAGTTTCCGGGATCACTGGATAACCTCCAGATCTGGAGTCAACTGAGCGAAGTGGAAAAAGGCACGGAACTCATTAACCTGTATGAGCAATTTCTCGCAGACTCTGATCCCGACGTGCAGCGATATTTCACGGCCTTGCAGAAAATCATTGGCAGCGAAAAGAACCAACTGCTTTTGAGCCTGGCTCTGCAGCAGTTGCACAGACTTTACTGGAGCTTTATGACCCCGTCAAAAAGGCTGGAACGTACACCTGATCTGGAATACCTGCTCTGGCAAACGATGCTTGCTGAACCACTCAGCAGCAGGAAGAAAATCTACTTTGATGCATTTTCCGATATCGCGCTTTCCCCGGGCGAAATTCAGAAAATTTACAAGCTTTGGTCCGGCGACCTTGAAATTGATAAGCTCATCTTGTCCGAGGACGACTATATCGCCCTGGCGCAAATACTGGCGATAAAGTTACCCGAGTTGGCAAGTGAAGTGGTCGTCGCCCAAATCGAGAGAACCGAAAACCCCGACAGCCAACGTAAGCTACGCTTCCTCACTGCGTCCCTGTCTCCAGACCAGGTGGAACGCGACCGTTTCTTTTCGTCTCTGGCATTAGAGGAAAACCGGCAGATTGAACCCTGGGTACTGGATGCCCTTGAGAACCTTCACCACCCATTGCGACTGGAAGTATCGGAGCAGTATATTCTGCCCCGGCTGGAGCTTTTACAGGAGATACAATTACCGGGGATATCTTTTTCCCGAAAAATTGGCTGGATGCCACTCTCAAAAATTACAACTCATCGTCCGCTGTTCACACCGTAAGCGCATTTTTGCAGGAACGACCCGATTACAATCAACAACTGCGTATGAAGATCCTGCAGTCAGCAGACATGATGTCTCGCGCCAATCAAATAATCAGCGCAGACCGGTAACGCCAGATCGCTGTCGCCTGTATATCCTACAGGAGGTAATCCCCTGTCATCTCCTCCGCCACAGCCCATAGCTGGTCGGCCATGGCCTCATCAAACATATGATGGTCGCCACTGATACGCACCGGATTACAATCTTCAAAGTAGGCGCCGCTCACTCCCTCAAGCGCCGGATTCGTCGCCACATAAACCTGTGTGGCAGCGCCCTCCGCCGGCGTTTTTGCAATTAGCCCCCCCAGCAAGTTGAATGCGCCACGTATCGGAGCAGGCGCCGTCCTGGCGATATTGGTTTTCACCAGTCCGGGGTGTACCACGTTGGAAGTGACGCCGCTGCCCTCCAGGAGCAGCGCCAACTCCAGCGAAAACAGGGCATTGGCCAACTTGGAGCGACCGTAGGCCTCCATGGCATCAAAGTCCCCCCCTCCTCGCAAGTTATCAAAGTCTATTCCTGCCGATGGCGCGCGCCTGTAGCCCGAGCGGCTCCCCACATGGACGATACGACTGGAACCATTCGCCAGTAATAACGGCATCAAGCGGTTAACCAGCACAAAATGACCCAAAAAATTGACCACGAAGTGTTTCTCGACACCATCAACCAACTCCAGATCACCAAATGTGTTGATACCGGCATTGCAAATCACCATATCCGGAGTCTGTCCCATCATCTGTACAGCGGCGACACAGCTTACTGCCGACTGAAAGTCAGCCAGGTCCAGCCACAGCGGTGTCGTCTGCCCCTCGACACTGGCACAGGCCGCTACCGCCTTTTCAATCGTCCGTCCGGTACCGAGAACATGTGCACCCCGCTGGGCAAGCACCCTCATCGTCTCGTAACCCAGGCCGGAATTGCAGCCGGTTACCAGCGCAACCTGTCCGCTCAAATCCAGATCGCGGGTAACCTCCTCCGCTGTTGCATCAGAACCAAACGGACCGGCAGGAAAGCGTGTATCGGGGCTGAGCACGTAGTCATCCCCACTACAGGCCGCTAGCATTGGCGCTGCGGCGGCAGCTGCGGATAACTGTAACAATTGCCTGCGTTGTAACTTCATACGGCTCTCACCTTTTTGTTATCAATCTCGTACAGTGTTCGACCAGCGATGAAAAATAGACCACCGGATATTACCTGAGTTCCGACTATCTTAAGCCCCTCTCTATTTAAATATATACTCACTCATCGGAATGCAGTCTATTTTGTCAAAATCGATAAACCGCACACAGCTATCGACCATCTCTTTTTCCCGCTGCCGGTACAATTCCTCGTTGCCATCCGCATCGTAGAATGCGGCTCGTGAACCAATTGCCGCCTGGGGGAAATTCTCCTCGATAATGGCATCGTAGTGGGGAGCCGCGTAGGTGAGCGACCGGGCAACCACATTTTGCCGATAGCCAAACGTTGACTGGGTTTCAATCGCCACCTGCGTATGACTGCCGAGCCAGACATCCAGCCACTCCTCAACACATAAACGGGGTGGGCGCTGCAAAAATACCAGCTGATTCATTCCGGGTGTTTTTTCTCCCGGCGCGGCACCGCAGCCATCGCTGACCAGCGGCTCGGACTCCGTCACCAGATAACCCGTATAACGTGCCACATGCTCGGCAATAAGCTGTTCCAGGGGTTGTCGATAAACAGACGTGTTCACCCAGATCATAAGCACACCTGACATCGCCGGGCGGGTGTTCTCCATCCTATAGGGCGCCGCCTCCGCGACATGCTCATCTACCACGCAAATCTTCAATCGCCGGAGGTCGCAGTCCAGCAGTTTCGGCGCCAACTCCGTCAGCAGCTTATCTCGAAACTCCTCATTGCTTTGTAAATCCGATTTCCATACGGGATATATTAATTTTTCCACCCGGTGACCCTCTTCAATATTTAGCCGATACGCTGTTGCTACCGTCCTGGTGCACACTGCTGCCTGAACCGCTCAAAATGATTCCGGGGGCAGAATACATAATTACTCCCTATTACTGCAATTGAGTATAGTGTCCCTGGAATCTAGCGAAAATCCGCTTCAGTTTCAGCCGCCAGATAAAGAAACGCCGCATAGGCTGCAATATTCTGTTTGAGGGCATCCGGGTCGATTTTGTCCAGCGTGTCATCGGGCGTGTGGTGCAGGTCAAAGTAATCCCAGCCATTTTGCTTAAGGCCGACCACCGGCACCCCCGCCTCTCTCAAATACTTCATATCGGGCCCACCCGGTCGCGGTATTGGTCCCCGGCTCTATACCGAGGGGCAGTAACAGCTCACCTATAGCCTCAGCGCAGCGGTACTTTGTCGTCGGCCACGCCCGGTGTCGAAGCGCCAGATCTCGCCGGCACCAAAGTCCGATTCGGTGGCAATGACATGATTGTGTAATTCACCGGCATGTTGCTCGGCATAAGCCTGGGCGCCTACCAGGCCCACCTCCTCTGAACCGAACAGGACGATACGAATGGTGCGTCTGGGCGCTTGTGGCAGGAACTCCAACAGCAACCTTGCGGCACCAATGACAATGCCTACCCCTGCGCCGTCATCAATGGCGCCGGTGCCCAGATCCCAGGAGTCCAGGTGCGCCCCGACCAAGACGATCTCCTCCGGCGCGGTGCTACCGGGATTTCGGCGATGACATTGCCCGACTCGCGAAGGTGGCGACAATTGCGGTGTGATCACCAGTTTTACGATAACCGGCATTACCGCGGCTGAGGGTGCGCGCCAATTGATCTGCGTCGGGCGCCGTCAGTGCCGCCATGGGGACACCGGACTGCCCCTTGTAGTCTATGCGACGCATTTGGCCGGTGTGGGCAAAACGATGGCTACTGGTGCCAACCGAGCGGATCAGGGCAGCCCTGGCGCCAAGATGCTGGGCGGTAAAAGCTGTCTTACGACGTTTGGCCACGGCAACAGCGTAACCGGAGCCATCCCGGCTGCGTGACATCACCTCATCAACAAACACGATCTTGCCTTGCAAGGGAACCTTCGGGGAACTCGCCTCCAATGCGGCGAGGGACTCGAAAGAAACCACTTCTGCCTCAACGCCGTCGGGGCCGGTACTGGCGCTGCCCCCAAGCGCTGTTATGGTCAAGGGCTGGGGGAAAGGAGTGATAATTTCCGCGCGTTCAATACCTCGCAGCCACAGCGGCACCATAAACGGCTCCACCCGCACATTGCGAAAGCCCAGGTCATTCAGCCTGGCAACAGCCCATTGCCGCGCCCTGCCCTCAGCCTCTGTACCGGCTAATCTCGGCCCTACTTCTGTCGTCAGGGACTCAACAACTTCATAGCCTGTATTAGCCAAGCGGGCCTGCTGCATCAATTTTTGGGCAGTGGCTGCCATTGCCGGCGTCACTGCGCCCGGCAAGGAATCAGCCGCAACATTGAGTGGCCACAGCACGAACAGGGCCATTAACAGGGATAATCTCATGAATTTTTTCTCTGGGTAAATGTGGGATGTTAGCGACTGCTCACCGACAGGGCAATGCGTTGTATCCGCAAATCTCGCCTCCTGTCACGACATGTACACAAATACTACGCATACAACTATACTGGGCTGGCAAATCAACCTCACAGGAACAAGCTATGCCACCCCGTAACAACGAGAAATGGCCCTTTCGCTGGGAGCTTCTTTTACGATATCGCTTTATCGAAACTATCGTCCTGTGGGAAGGTCGCCTGACGACCCGCCACCTGTGTGACACCTTCGGCATCGGCCGGCAACAGGCCAGCAAGGACATCAACAACTATATCCGCGAGGTCGGGCCGGGCAACCTGGAATACGACAAATTCCTGAAGGGTTACAAACCGACTGACGATTTCCAGCCAAAGGTAACCCAGGGCCTGGCCGACGAGTACCTGCATCTGATGGCCCGCAATAACGAACTGATGAATGTATTTGAATCACTGTCACTCAATATGGCCAATATTGAAGTGCTCTCCGTGCCGGTACGCGATGTAAAGCCTGAAGTGTTGCGCCCCATCATGCAGGCGGCCCGCCAGCAAAAGCGCCTGGATGTGGACTATGTTTCCATCAACAACCCGGACCGTGAAGGGCGCATCATCGTACCCCACACCCTGGTCTATACGGGTCTGCGCTGGCATGTACGTGCATGGTGCGAAAAGAACCAGGAGTACAGGGACTTTGTATTGAGCCGGTTTCGGGATATCCCGGAAATCATGGATGATTCCGAGCACGGGTTTGCGGGCGATACCGAGTGGAATACCACCATCACCATTCGCATCGTCCCCGACCCACGATTGAACCGGGACCAGCAGGAGGTCGTGGAGGTGGACTACGGTATGGAAAATGGCGCGCTGGAAGTCACTACCCGCGCAAAATTGGTACCCTATGCCTTGAAATTGCTGCATGTAGATCCCAAAGAAGAGTTAGAGGATCCTATGGCACAGCAGATTATTGTTGAAAACCGGGATGAGTTGAGTCCCTGGTTATTTGGGTAACGAGGTACATTGAAATATGACCGATCACAACGAATTTGAAGACGCCTTTTCGGAACAGGGCTTTTGGAGCAAACTGAAGCACTACGCCAGGTCCGCCGGCGTGGAAGTGGTGGAGAAAGCCCTGCTGCTCTATTACGCCGCACAGGAGGAGAAAGCACCCGCCTGGGCCAAGGCGACTATCGCCGGAGCGCTGGGTTATTTTATCGTGCCTCTGGATGCCATTGCCGACCTGACACCCGCCGTAGGTTACGCTGACGACCTGGGCGTACTGGTACTGGCGATCGCCGCGGTGGCCACCTACATCAACGACGATGTACGAAGAAAGTCCGCGGTAAAAATCAAAAACTGGTTTGGCGAAGACAGGCCTGCGCTTGACGTCCCGGACACAGGTTCCACGGAAAATTAACCAATGCCCAACTGTAAGTTATTTGGCACATGACTCCAAATTTCTGGCAGGGCTTCTGGCGCCTTGCAGACCCAAAAATATCGCTGGCCTCTTTTGCAGGCATATTTCTGGGTGCCTGTGTAGCGGCGGCTGATCAGGGCCTGGCCTGGGGCTGGCTTACACTGACAGTAGTCGGGGTATTTTGCGTGGAGGTGGCAAAGAATGCCTCGGGGGAGATGGTCGATTACGACAGCGGTACAGACCTGGCCGTAGACGCTATTAATCGCAGCCCCTTTTCCGGCGGCAAACGGGTGCTGGTAGATGGGCTACTGACCCGCAATCAAACCTGGACGATAGCCGCAGTGTTTTTTCTGATGGCTATCGTCATCGGGCTGATAATTGTAGCCCTGCGGGACTCGCGGGTGCTTGCTTTGGGCGTTGCGGGCATAGGCCTGGCCTGGTATTACCACGGCGGGACCATCCGCCTTTCCTATCGCGGACTGGGTGAGCTTGCCGTGGCCCTGGCTTATGGGCCGCTGGTGGTGTGTGGCACCTACTTTGTGCAGACCGGCTATTTCAGCGCCCCCACTAATCCACGCATCCATGGCACTGGGTCTCCTGGTAGCGGCCTTTCTCTGGATTAATGAATTTCCCGATTACCTGGCGGACAGGCAGGCCGGCAAACGAAACCTGGTGGTGAGCCTCGGGCGGGAGCGGGCAGCACTGTGGTATGTGGTGATACTGGCTACGGGATACCTATGGCTGGTGTTTACTGCCGTGCACTACCCCTGGGCCAGGGGGTTATTGTGGGGGCTCCTGGGCGCGGTGCCAGCCGGCTTCTCCGCCTGGCGCTTACTGGAGAGTGAGGGCGTAACGGCAAAGCTGATTCCCGCACAGGTAGCTTGCCTGGCGAGCTTTGTACTGATGGCAACCGGTGCCGGCCTGGGCTATCTGCTGAGTCGCTGATTACTAAGGTACATCGTCACACTCCAGCTTGACGGCGAAACCACACCAGGGGAATCTTGCGCTCTACCTTGTCGAGGTATTCACCCTGATGCTTATTCATCTCTACGATTTTCTGCCACAGGGCATCCCGCTCATCTTCGGGTACATCTTCGGCGATGGCCTGGTAACGCTCCCTGCCCAGTTGCACCGTTACCTCCGGGTTGGACTGCATATTCAGGTACCAGGCGGGATGTGTTTCCTGACCGCTATTGGAAGCGGATACCACAATAGAGTTCTTATAGGGATAACAGGCGATGGGCACTGTGCGTTGCTTGCCGGTCTTGCGGCCAACGGTTTCCACCAGCGCCACCTTGATCCAGCCCATACGGGTGCCATAACGGCCTCCCGAGAGTTTGTATAAAACCTTGTGAACCCTGCCAAAATACTTCCAGTTGAACATCGATGAAACCATCCTGATAAATCACCTACGGAGATTATGTTATCCGAGCAGGCAAATGACTAGCCCCTGACGGTAATTCAAGTTCCTCAAGCTTCTATTGGTGCAATTTATGGTCCATAGTACGCCTCCTGAAATCAGTCCTTTACGGAGAACAACATCATGCTGCTGGCACTGACTGAAGAACAACAGATGATACAGGACACAGCCCGCCAGTTTTCCGAGAGCGAGCTGGCGCCCCACGCCCCAACGCTGGATGAACACGAGGGCCGCGACATCCTGCTCGCCAACCTGAAAAACCTGGCGGAGCTGGGCTTTATGGGCCTGAATGTAAAAGCCCAGTACGGTGGAACGGAGGCCGGGGTCATCGCCTTCAGTACTGCTATCACTGAATTAGCCCGGGGTTGCGCCTCCACCGCAGTCACTGTCTCGGTAACCAATATGGTGGCCGAGGTGATACAGGCGGTGGGCAATGAGGAGCAAAGAACCACTTACCTGCCACGCATTTGCAGTGGTGAGTATTCCGCGGCCGGCTTTTGCCTTACTGAAACCAGCGCCGGTTCCGACCCGGCGGCCATGCGCACCCGGGCGGTACGCGATGGGAATGAGTGGGTTTTGAACGGCAGCAAAATCTTTATCAGCAGCGCCGAATACGCCGGCTGCTTCGTGGTCTGGGCGGTCACCGATGCCGAGGCGCGCAAGGGCAAGGGCATCTCCTGTTTTATCGTGGACAACGGCCTGCCCGGCATGGACGTCAGCAAGGCCGAAGACAAGATGGGCCAGCGCGGCTCCGCCACCAATGTGGTGACCTTTACCGATTGCCGTATTCCCGCTTCAGCCCTGATGGGCCGGGAAGGGCAAGGCTTCAAGGTAGCCGTTGGCGAACTTGCCGGGGGTCGTATCGGGGTTGGCTCCATCGCCTTGGGTATTGGCCTGGCGGCCATGGACTACGCCCGGGACTATCTGGGTGAGCGGGAACAGTTCGGTGCGAAAATCGGCACCTTCCAGGGTTTGCAGTGGATGCTGGCAGATCGCTACACCGAACTGGAAGCGGCTCGCCTGCTGCTGATGCAGGCCGCCTGGAATAAGGAGCAGGGCCTGGACTTCGGCACCTCCGCCGCCATGGCCAAGGTATTCGCCAGTGAGAAGGCCAATGACGCCTGCTACAGCGCACTGCAAATGATGGGTGGTGCAGGCTATATCCGCGAGTATCCACTGGAACGCCTTGCACGGGATGTACGCATCACCACTATTTACGAGGGCACCAGTGAAATCCAGCGAGTAATCATTGCGCGGGATTTATTAAAAAGCGTACTGTAGCGAGCCCTTTTAAGACTTGAGTTTTTCCATCAAATCAATCGGGAGGGGAAATACAATGGTGGAACTCTTGTCACCGGCGATCTCCACCAGGGTTTGCATGTAGCGCAACTGGATGGCCTGTTCCTGACTGGACAGCACCTTGGCTGCCTCGGCCAGTTTCGCCGCCGCTTCCGCCTCACCTATCGCGTGGATAACCTTGGCGCGCCTCTCTCGCTCTGCCTCGGCCTGCTTGGCGATGGCGCGTATCATGGATTCATTCAAATCCACGTGCTTGAGCTCCACATTGGCCACCTTGATGCCCCAGGCAACTGTCTGCTTGTCCAGGATGCCCTGAATATGAGCGTTGAGCTGTTCCCGCTCCGCCAGCATCTCATCCAGTTCATGCTGGCCCAGCACCGAGCGCAGGGTGGTCTGGGACAACTGGCTGGTGGCTTCCAGGTAATTCTCCACTTGGATGATGGCTTTCTCCGGATCCACCACCCGGAAATAGATCACCGCATTCACCTGCACGGAAACATTATCCCGGGAAATCACATCCTGGGTAGGTACGTCCATTACAACGGTACGCAAATCCACCCGCACCATTTGTTGCAGTATGGGGATGACGATGATCAGCCCCGGGCCTTTCACCTTGTAAAAGCGTCCAAGCATAAAGATTACGCCCCGGTCGTATTCCCGCAGAACCCGAAACATCGAGAACGCCACAGCGACCACCAGGAACAGGATCACTCCCGCGAAATATTGCATATCAAACATCATGTATTCTCTCCCTTGTCCTTGTCTTTGCTCACCTGTAGGGTTAAACCGTCTATCGTATCCACAGTCACTGTATCATCAGCCGCCAGCGATTCCTCGCAGGCCACTTCCCACAACTCACCGTCCAGTCGTACCCAGGCAACATCGCCACGGACTGATTCGACCGCGGCCTTCGCACCAAACAAGTGATCCAGGCCGGTGACCACCGCATGGCGCCGCGCGCGCATAATCATGCCCAGGGCGAACACCAGCACGCCGACACTGAACACCGCAAAAGCCACAATCATGGGCAGGGCAATCTGGTAGCCAGGCAGTTCCGTGTCCATCAGCATGATGGAGCCCACCACAAAGGCAACAATCCCCCCCAATCCCAGTATACCGAAACTGGGGGCGAAGGCCTCCGCTGTCATCAGCGCAATGCCCAGCAGGATAAGGCCAAGGCCCGCATAGCTGATGGGAAGTACCTGAAAAGCGTATAAAGCCAGCAGCAGGCACACCGCGCCAACCACACCGGGTACACCAAATCCGGGATTGTAAAACTCAATGATCAGACCGTAGATACCCACCAGCATCAGCACATAGGCGATATTGGGATCAGTAATCACCGCCAGGAATTCGCTGCGCCAGTCCACTGGGTGGTGGTAGACGGCCAGGTCCTCATTATCCAGGGTCTGGACAGCATTGCCCACCTCGATCTCGAGGCCGTGGGTTTGCTCAAGTAAATCGTCTACGGAACCGGCCACGATATCGATGACATTCAATTCCAGCGCATCTGACGCCGACAGGCTGGCGCCCTCACGCACGGCCTTCTCCGCCCACTCGGCATTGCGCCCGCGCAACTGGGCCAGGCTCTGGATATAGGCCACGGCATCGTTAACGATCTTACGCTCCATGGGGGTGCCGGGTAGTGGCGCACTCTCCCCCTCTCCCTCCTCTTTTTTCGCTTTATCGTCGGGCAGTTGCGGCAGGCCAGGCGCGCCTATCTGCACCGGCGTCGCCGCGCCGAGATTAGTGCCGGGGGCCATGGCGGCGATATGTGCGGCGTAGAGAAGGTAAGTTCCGGCACTGGCTGCGCGGGCACCACTGGGCGATACATAGCCGATAACAGGGATTGGAGAGGCGAGAACGGCCTTGATCATCTGGCGCATGGAGGTGTCCAGGCCGCCGGGGGTATCAATGCGCAGGATCACCAACTCCGCTCCCGCTTCCTGCGCCTGCTCCAGCCCCCGCACCATATGATCGGCAACGGCTGGTCCAATGGCGCCCTCCACGTCGATCAGCCACGCATCGGCGCGGCTGTTGGCCGAGAGCAACACCAGTGTGCATAGAAGCAGCAGGCTTTTAATCAATTTACTATGTGGCATATAAAATCCATCCGGTTACGGTACAGTATAGGCGAATAGTGTGTACAGTGTGCACGCCCCGCTGCTTCCGGGAGTTTTTTGCCATGCTCAGTTGGAACCCCACGCCTTTGCAAGGCAAAAACTCCCGCAAGCAGCTACCTTCGGCAACATTCGATAGGTTTGATTATGGCGCTGTTTAGCTGCGCCATACTCCGAGGTTCCATTGAGATAAATCATAGAAGTCGAGCAAGTAATCCGGTTATGCTTTGCACAGTCACAGGGGAGGTGGTCACGCCATGTATCGCATTTTATCTCTATCACTGTTTATCGCCAGCGGAACTGTCGTTTTGGCCAATGAGCCGGAAAATACTCCATTGGAGCAGGAAGCCCGCCAACTGGCACAGCAGTTTGTAGGCCAGCTCAAGCCACAGCTGAAGCAAGCCATGACTGAGGGCGGCCCCACACACGCCATTGAAGTCTGCGCCAGTGTCGCTCCCAGAATAGCCGATTCGCTGACTGCCCAGTCCGGGTGGCTGGTAAAGCGTGTCAGCCTGAAGTCCCGCAATGCCAGTCGCGCACAGCCGGACAAGTGGGAGCAGGCAGTCCTGCGGCAGTTCGATGAGCGCCAGGCGGCGGGAGAATCCGCCGCGGCCATCAACTACGGTGAAACCGTTAACGGGCGGTACCGCTATATGCAGGCCCAGGGCGTGGGAGCTATTTGCCTGACCTGCCACGGGGAGGATCTGTCGGAGCCGGTGCGCACCACCCTGGAAAAATACTATCCCGATGATTGGGCCACGGGCTATAGCCTGGGGCAGGTGCGGGGGGCGATCAGCCTCTCCAAAGGACTATAGATACTTGAGCATTCCCCACACCCTCAAAGACTACCTTCAACCCAGTCAGTGTATCGACAGCGATCATCCAACAATTGTGGAACTGGCTGAGTCTCTTATAGATACAGGGCAAAGTGACCTGGAAAACGCTGTCACCCTGTTCTACTGGGTGCGCGATGAAATTCGCTACAACCCCTACGCGCTGGGAACCACAGTGGAATCATTTCTCGCCAGCATCACGCTGCAAGCGGGTGAAAGCTGGTGTGTACCAAAGGCAATCTTGCTCGCCGCTCTATGCCGGGCTGCAGGTATTCCCGCCCGGGTGGGCTTTGCCGATGTGCGCAACCACCTGTCCACCGAGCGCCTGCGCGCCGCTATGGATACCGATGTATTCTATTTTCATGGCTACACATCCATCTATTTGAACGAACGCTGGGTCAAAGCCACCCCCGCCTTTAATGTTGAACTGTGTGAAAAATTCGGCCTGCACCCACTGGAGTTCGACGGGCGCGAAGACAGCCTCTATCACGAGTTCGATGTGGCTGGTAACAGGCACATGGAATATCTCAACGACCGGGGTGAGTACCTCGACTTACCCTATGATGAGCTGTCTGCGGTGTTCCGGGAGCACTATCCCAGCATGTTTTCGGACAAGGGGCAGGACTCTGATGCGCTACCCGATAGCGACAGCTGGGATGCCGATGTAGCCAGGGAAGTGGGTCTATCCTGACTGCACAGTAGCGGCCACCCGCCGGCGACTGAGAGTCAGGAAGATCGCTGTGGATATGCCCGCCGATGCGAAAATCATACACATCACCATAATCTGGTAGCGCGCCGCTATCAGCGGGGATACGCCAGACAGGATTTGGCCGGTCATCATACCCGGCAGGGACACCAGACCCACCGCGAAAAGCGAGTTGATCACTGGAATCATCGCCGCATGGTAGGCCGTCAGCCTGGCCTCTTCCCATTTGAGACCGTGACCCAGCTCCGCATACAAGCGCTCCGCCGCCAGGCTCACCGCGGTCATGGCATTGGCAAACACCATCCCGGCCAGGGGAATCATATAGCGCGGCAGGTACCAGGGTTCCATTTGCAGTACCAGCTGGGTAATAAGTGCCAGGGTTATACCACCACCGATGGTAATCGAGCCCAGGGACGCGCCCAGCAGCGGCCAGCGGTGTTCTTTAACAGTCCCCATGGCGATCCAGCTGGAAGCGATTAGCATGATCGCCAGTACCAAAAGAATCAGCAGGCCGTTATCCGCGCCGAATAACCAAGCCAACACATAGCCAATCAGCAGCAACTGCACCAGCATACGGCCCAGGGCATAGAGAACGTTACCGGTACCGAAGGACCAGCGCAGCAATATAGCAAGTGTGATTGCGACGGGTATAAAGGCCAGCGCCAATTGCGGCAGGGACAGGGTGATAACCGGGTTTTCCATGATACTCATCCATTCCGTGGAGGAATATGCGATGCTACGCTAAAACCCGTCCTTGTGCTGCCGGGCTTTGTAAGGCCGAATTCATTTGGCCCTGCAGGATTGGTCGAATGAATTCGACCCTACATATAATATACTTTATATATAGCTTGTATCTTATTGTTTTATTTATTCTTTTATACCAAGAGCAAGCACGGTGCTAGCAGCCACAAGCACCCACAACAACTCCTGCGAATAGCTTCCCAATAACACCACTGCGACAGTTGCCGCGGCGATTCTGATGACTCTATTCACCACTTTCGTATTGACCGGCTCTTCTACTCCCGCCCGCCGGCGCAGCAATTGCTGCGTGATCTGGTATTCGATTGATTTTGCTGCAGTCATGGCTCAATTCCTCGTTGAATGACTTTACGTTGCCATAATCCCCCCAACTCACTACCTGCACCATCTGTCCACTTTTCAATCCGATTGAAAAGGCGACAGGTCATGCATAAATTATTTTTCACACCGTTAACCCCTTTTCCCTCGCTCCTTCGATAAACCTCTAAACCCACTGGAGGATTACCCCATGAAAGCAGCAAAGAGCATCACTACCGTTACCCTGGCCCTGTTTATCGCCGCTTGCGTCGACCAGCAGGGGCAGACCCCCGACAAAGTTGCCGCCGTAGAGCCTGAGCAAACTGAGCAGCAACCGGCGAGAACAGACGAAACAACCCCTGTAGAGAACCTCGTCGCAGAAATAGCCTATGAACAGGACGCCCTGCCCCGCCCCATAGCCCCAGCCGCAAAACTCAAGCACTCCCGGCAGGAGCTGGCTTACTCCGCTGCTGACATGGCGCGCGTGGGAATAGCGAGCAACGTCATGATCGCACCCTACCACCAGCCAATGGTCGACCGGGAAAACTACCTGCACTATGAACACAACGGCGTAAAGGTGGTTGCCGAGCAGCCTGTATCCACGTTCAGCGTGGATGTGGATACCGCCAGCTACGCCAATGTGCGCCGTATGCTGGTAAGAGAGGGCCGCCTGCCACCGTCCGACGCTGTGCGCCTGGAGGAGATGATCAACTACTTTAGTTACAGTTATGTGACCCCCGAATCCACCGACCAGCCATTCAGTATTAATACCGAGCTGGCGCCGGCGCCCTGGAGTGACAGGCATCAACTGCTGCAAATCGGCCTCAAGGGGTTCGAGCCACTGCTGGAGCAGCGCCCACCCGCCAACCTGGTATTCCTGGTGGATGTATCGGGCAGTATGCAGTCCGCAGACAAGCTGGGGCTGGTGAAGAAATCCCTGCGCCTGCTGGTGAACAGACTGAACGCACAGGACCGCATTGCCCTTGCGGTCTACGCAGGTTCCGCAGGTACCGTCCTGGAAAGCACCCCGGGCAACGAGAAAGCGAAGATCCTGGCCGCTATCGATGGCTTGCAGGCGGGGGGCAGCACCCATGGCAGCGCCGGCATCAAGCTGGCCTACGCCCTGGCCGAGCAGTATCAGATCGAGGGGGGCATAAACCGGGTGATCATCGCCTCCGATGGCGACATGAACGTGGGTACCGTCAATATCGAGGCCCTGAAGGACCTGGTCGAGCAAAAGCGCAAGAGCGGCATCGCCCTCACCACCCTGGGTTTTGGTTCGGGTAACTACAACTATGCATTGATGGAGCAGCTGGCGGATGTGGGCAACGGCAACGCCTCCTACATCGACTCGCTCAAGGAAGCGCAGAAAGTTCTGGTGAACGAGATGCAATCCACCCTGCTCACCATCGCCTCCGACGTAAAAATCCAGGTTGAATTCAACCCGGCCCTGGTGAGTGAATATCGCCTGATCGGTTACGAAAACCGCTTGCTGAACAGGGAAGATTTCAGCAACGACAAGGTGGACGCGGGCGACATCGGTGCCGGTCATACGGTTACCGCCCTGTATGAAATTGTATTGGCCGGTAGTGGAGGTGAGCGCATCTCCAACCTTCGCTATACGACAGAGACGAACAAGGCGCACACCAATAGCGGGGAGTTGGCCTTCGTCAAACTGCGCTACAAGCAACCCGGAGAAAGCCGCAGTGTGGAATTGAGCCGGGCCATCAGCAGCGACGCCCTGAACGATTCAATCAACAACAGCAGTGATGACCTGCGCTTCGCCGCCAGCGTGGCGGGCTTTGGCCAGATCCTGCAGGGTGGCACTTTCACCGGAGACTGGAGCTACAGCGATGCCCTGACCCTGGCCCGCAACTCCCGCGGCGATGACCCCCATGGTTACCGCAGTGAATTTGTGCACTTGATCGAACTGGCACAATCGTTATCCTCGGGGACATAATGTAGATGAGCGGAGCTTAATGTTTACGCTGATAAACCGCCTGAAAAGCGATGAAGCACTGATGCTGGCCTACCAGCGCGGTGATACAGCGGCCTTCGACTGCCTGTATCACCGCCACAAGGATGGCCTTTTCGCGTTTTTGTATCGCAGCTGCTCCCGCCGCGCCGTGGTGGAAGAATTGGCCCAGGACGCCTGGATGGGAGTAATTAACTCAGCCCCAAGCTACAAGACCGGGGCGCGCTTTAGAACCTGGCTGTACCAGATAGCCCACAACCGGCTGGTGGATTTCTGGCGCCGCAGGGATAACCAGCATACAAGCCTGGAAAACGCACCGGAGCCCGCCATCGAAACAAACCCCGAGTCGGCAGGTGAACTGGCTGAACAGTTGATGAGCGCCATCGGCCGGCTACCCAATGAGCAGCGCGATGCCCTGCTATTGCAGGAACAGGGCTTCTCACAACGGGAGATCGCAGACATTACCCGCTGCGGCGAGGAAACGGTAAAAAGCAGATTGCGCTACGCACGCGCACAATTGCGGCAGCATCTGGGAGGTGAATCATGAGTGATCGCAGACAAAGCGTGGGTAATGGCGAGCTCCCCCTGCCATCACCCCGCTCACCCCGGCAGCTGGATGAAAAAATCCTCGCCTATGCGCGGGACAACGCACCTGAGAAAAAGCTTTTCCTGCCACCTCGCTGGGTCGCGGGACTGGCTACTGCGGGCGTCGTGGTACTCGCCCTGTTTATCACTGAGCCGCAGCAACCCACGCCAACCTTCAGGGAATTTACACCGTCTCTTGAGGAAAATCTTCCGGCCGACGCTGCCAGTGCTGAAAAAGCGAAAAACAAGCCAGCCGCTCCGGCCGCTCGCTTGAAAATGTCCCGCAGCGCGGGGCAGGCAGCGCCCATCGACAAGTACGAGTTCGCAGATGAGCCAATGTCCGATCAGGAAACCGCAACAGATGCCATGGCCAACACTGTAGAAGCCGACCATGTAGAAGCCGACCAGGACATGGCCCATAGTGCCATTCAACCCCTTGAGCAAACCGCGACTGACCGGGAGTTGCAAATTTTCACCAACGAAGAACTCAGAGACAAATTACAGCTGTACGCCAACATGGTGGAAAAAGGTGAGGGAGAGCGGGCACGTGCGGCTTACCAGCAGCTGCGCCAGGCATGCCCGGACTGCGCCCTGCCGGACACCTTGTCGCAAGCCATCACCAAACTACTGGAGAGCGAGCAGCCGGAATTGTTAGAGCAGTAGCCCGAATAAGCAAATTAACCAGTGCGCATCCGGAAACGCCGCACTGCCAACTTCGCCGTCATTCCCGCGCAGGCGGGAACCCAGTAAAATCAAGGGCTTGCTGGATCCCCGCCTGCGCGGGGACGACAAATATGTGAGTTTCCGGACAGGCACTAACTATGCGGTGCCATGTAAAGTCGGATTTATCCGAGCCCAGGCTGTTGTCGAATTACCGATGGCCGAATGAATTCGGCTCTACACATTTTAAAAAATAAGCACCAACAGAATAATTGCGACCGTCAGACCCGCCACCCATTTGACTAAATCCTGTGTTGTTAATCCGGGTTTCTTGTCGCGTTTTTCTTCCACAATCAGCCTGGCCATCAGGGCATCAATGTCACCGCTTCCAAGGCGTTCGGGCTTCGGGGCTTTATGGTCGAGGGTCCCGCCATTTTCGGGGCCATTCAGTGGCGTTTTGGTGGATACCTGTGCCCTGTCCACGGCATGTTGAACCGCCGTTTGTGCTAAAGCATCCTGCTGCTTTATGGCGTCCAGCAATAGAATGAGCTGCTGTCGATCAGCGCTGGGGATATCTCGTATACCCCGGGCATCACTCGCTCTAAGGCTGTAGGTTTTGTCATTAATGATGAACGTTATTTTTGGCTGTTCCATAAAGCCAGGCTCAATTGACCAGGGTATCGCTATTATGCCAAGCCCTTCTACTACCTGTCTCATTTATCATTCCACTTTGTCGCAACCAACTATTTGTGACATCTTTTTGCGGCACCATTTGCCGAAGTATTGATATACCATAAGATCACACACAAGCTAGTGGTCTATGCTTGATCAGATAAGCCGAAGGATGAGAACACGTGACATGACAGATCAAAGCCCTGAGCTCAAACCAGCCCCTAGCCATAACGCGCTACCTGTGGCACGCCTTTATAGCCACTGCGACCCGGCGGAGCTGCCCTTTCACAGCACAGACGAATTGGAGCCCCTGGGTGAACACCTGGGACAGGATCGCGCTGTAGAGGCGCTGGAGTTCGGCCTGCAAATACCCCACGATGGCTACAACATCTTCATGCTTGGCAGTACCGGGGTGGGCAAACGGGAGTTGCTGGCCAAGCTGCTGGACAAGGACTCCGCCGTGCCACAGGGCGAAGTATCCGACTGGTGTTATGTAAACAATTTCGACTCACCGGACAAGCCCATTGCCCTGCGATTACCCCAAGGCATGGCCCGCCAATTGCGCGATGATATGGCGCAAACGCTGGAAGACCTGCTGGGCATAATGCCCGCCACTTTCCAGAGCGACGAGTACCAGGCCCGGGTGCAGGAGTTGGCCGAACAATACCAGACCAGGGAAAAGGACGCGTTTGGCGCACTGGCGGAAAAAGCCAAGGATCAACAGATCGCCATGATCCAGACACCCAGCGGCTACACACTGGCACCTATTAAAGAAGGGGAAATCATCAAACCCCAGGATTTCGAGGCCCTGCCGGAGGAAGAGCAAGCACACTCCATGGAGATTATAGAGGGGCTCAAGGAGAACCTGAAGGTGATCGTACGCCAGCTACCGAGCTGGAAAAAAGAGAGCCGTGACCTGTTCAAGCAGTTAAACAAGGAATTCAGCCAACTGGCCATCGACCCGGTAATGATCGAGTTGAAAGAAAAGTACAAGGACTACCCCAACGTGCTGGTGCACCTGGATGCGGTGCACCGCAGTGTGATGGATGAAGCGGAGGCCTTCACCCAGGTACCGGAAGAGTCCGCTATCCCGGATAACCTGAAGCAAAGAGTACGGGAGTTTCCCCAGTACAGTGTCAACGTATTGGTGGACAACCGGGACTTGCCCGCCGCCCCTGTGGTCCACGAGGACAGCCCCGGCTTTTCGAACCTGATCGGCCGGGTGGAGTATGTATCGCATATGGGGACCCTGACCACCGACTTTAACCTGATCAAACCCGGCGCCCTGCACCGGGCCAACAATGGCTATCTGATATTGGAAGCCGACAAGGTCCTGACCAGCCCCTACGCCTGGATGACCCTCAAGCGCGCACTGAAGGCACAGGAAATCCGTATCCAGTCCCTGGAACAGATCTTCAGCTTTATCAGTACCGTGCAGCTGCAGCCAGAGCCAATACCCCTGAATGTAAAAGTGGTACTGGCCGGCGACCGCTACATCTACTACATACTGCAACAGTACGACCCGGAGTTTTCCAGCCTGTTCAAAGTGGCGGCGGACATGTCGGAAGATGTCTCGCGCTCACCCGAGAGCTCCGCCCTGTTCGCCCGCATGATCAAAACCCTACAGGATCGCGATAAGTTGCTGCCATTGGACAGCGGCGCCGTGGCCAGGGTTATCGAGTACGCCGCCCGGCGCATGGAGGACAGTGAAAAACTGAGCCTGCACCAGGGTCGCCTGAGCAATCTGCTGACCGAAAGCGACTTCCGCGCGCGCCAGGCCGGCGCCGACATGATTGATGCAGGCCATGTAAACGGCGCAGCCGAGGCTGCCACGCACCGCATGGACCAGTTCCGGGAAAAGTCCCACGAGGGCATCTCTGCGAGACATCATGCTGGTCGATACCGACGGTACCGCGGTGGGCCAGATCAACGGCCTCGCAGTCTACCTGATCGGCGACTACGCCTTTGGCAAGCCCTCCCGCATTACCGCTACCGCACGGCTAGGGCCCGGTAAAGTACTGGATATAGAGCGCGAGGTGGACCTGGGCGGTAAAATCCACTCCAAGGCGGTGATGATCATAAGCGCCTTGCTGGCCAACCGCTATGCTCGCAACCAGCCCCTGCCCCTTTCCGCCAGCCTGGTGTTTGAACAATCCTACGGGGGTATAGAGGGGGACAGCGCCTCGGTGGCGGAATTGGTGGCACTGATATCCGCTATTGCCGCAATCCCTGTACGACAGGACCTGGCCGTTACAGGCTCACTGAACCAGCACGGGCAGGTGCAGGCCATCGGTGGCGTCAATGAAAAGATCGAGGGGTTTTTTGACATATGCTCATCTCGCGGACTCAGTGGCACTCAAGGCGTGGTTATACCGCAGGCCAACGAGGTGCACCTGATGCTGCGCCAGGATGTACTGGACGCGGTTGCCGCGGGCCAGTTCCACATTTACTGCGCAGATAGTATCGACCAGGCCCTGGAACTGCTCACCGGTTACAGCGCCACTTCCATTGATGACTGCGTGCTGGCGCGGGTAGAGGAGCTGCACAAACTGGCCAAAAAGTACAACAGCAAGGGGGATGAAAAGGGGAGTGAAAACGACGATGACTGAACCCACACGGCCCCAGGTTATCCTGGTCCCTATCGACCTGCACGGCATCAATCGCAGCACCCTGGAAACCCTGGTGCGCATCGCCAGACAGTTGAACCGCGGGGTACTGGGCTTGTTACTGGAGGATGTTCGTCTGCAGCAGGTGGCCGACCTGCCCTTCACTTCAGAGATCACCCTCAGCGACGGTCATGAAAGAAGCCTGCTGCGCGACCATCTTTCCCAGCGTCACAGCCTGGTCAGCTCAGACACCCACCGCCTGCTAAACGAACTGGCTGAGCGCAACCACGTGGAACTCACTTTCGAGGATGCCTCTGGCACGCGCTGGCACACGGTACTGGAACGGGACGGCCACCTGGACATATTTTTCCCCGCGCGCCAGCGTTGGCACCTGTCGGGAAGCGGCCATCCCGGCAGAAGCGGCATTATCAAATGCATGGGTGTGGTACTGCCACAAAACCAGTCATCTACCCGGGTAATCAATACCGCCGGGGCACTGATAAAAGCCGGGTTGGTGGGCGACATCTACGTTTTATCCAGTCGAGCACCGCTGCCGGAGCAATTGCATAATCTATACCGACCGGGCCACCAGGTGCGCCTGCAGACCAACTTTTCCTGCGATGCCGCGAACCTCACAGCACTGATCCACCATTCCCCCTATGACCTGCTGTTACTGCCCCGGGATTGCCTGCAAGGCATTCCCCCCGATGTACTGGAGGCCGCACTGGACAAATCCGGTGGCCAGGTACTGATTATCAACTAAGACCCCTCGCGGGCAACACCCCGTAGGGTGCGCAGGGCCTGCCCCGCATTACCGGGTACCGCGCACCATCAACCCACGCCCGTGCCCCGCCATGCGCACCCCGATGCTCGATTTCGCTACCGGTAAACTTATGGCGTATACCAGATGGGCGAGGTATAGGCGCGCTCCTGGGTCACCATGGGAACATCCTCCGGCATGTCCACGCTGAAACGCTTGGCCTCGTAGGCCGTCCAGCGGGGCGTGGGGATTTCAATGACCCTGGCATAATAAAAGGCTGACAGTTGCGGATCGAAATCCGGGTCAGTCCAAACAGTAATCAACTCGGGCGTGCCGATGGTATTGGTCCAGCTAGCATTCTTAACGTCTACGGTATTACCCACTGCTGGCAGCTTGCCATTGGCTCCCGGCTTGCGCTCATCGCTCCAGGCTACATCGTAGACTTTCTCATGGGTTTTCCCCTTGCTATCCATCCAACCCTTGATGATCTGGATACGATCCAGGTTGCCGCTGTAGGGATCCTTCATCGCACCAACCAGAAAACTGGGGCCACTGACACCTTTGGGAGCCGCACTCAAATCCCCTCCCATGGGCACGCCTTTACTATACCCGGCGTCAGCAGGCAGGCGTGACAGCGCATCTTCCGCCACAAAATTCCAGCCGCCAAAAAAGCGCACGGTCATTCTCGGACCGGTGGTGGCATACACCTCTTTACGGGCGAAGGCATCAAATATCGCTTCACGGGTATTCTCTGTAGCCCAGACCGCGGCGTAACCTGAAGACGCCTGCTGCCAGCCGTATACGGTCAGCTCAGGATCTAGTGGCGACCTGATCACCATGTGCTTATAGCGATTCACTTCCGGCTCGACTCCGGAGTGTTTGCCAAAGAAATTTTCCTCTTCAACTGCCGCCAGTGAGGTATGTGAATCCGTACTGCCGATCATGCCGAACTTGAAAGGATTGGTTCCCAGCTTCTTCTCCAGTTGCATGCCCTTGCGCAGAGCGGATCTGGCGTACTCATACTGCAGCATATCCTTGCTCTTGATTTCGCTGCCATCCAGGTTGGCGGCATCCCAGGTTTCATAGTCGGCAAATTCATCGTTGGGCGACAGGAATGGGTGGGCCTCCCCATCGCCCTTGATCTGGGTCACTTCCGCCACGGGTTCCAGACGCGCGCGCAATTCGGCAAGCTCACGGGTCAGGGGTTTGCCGGCATTGGTCTTGTCAGAAAACATCAGCCCGTTAGACAGGTTGCCGTTATGCGGTATTGCCAGCACGTCACCACCGGATCTATTTTCAAAGGCTTCCAACTCGCGCCATAAGTCCTCCGGGTTCTGACTGTCAAACTGGGAGAAAGGCACGGTCTGGTTGGCTGTCGCGGCATCACCGCGAAACAGGACATTGCGGTGCAGGTTGAAGCCGCCGCGTGTGGTGTATTCGTAACCGATAATGGCGGAGAAATGCCCTGGCTCGTTGTAACGATCCGCCAGTGCGGTGTATTCATGCCAGGCATCGCGTACCAGGCGGTCACTTTTAAAGGGTGGATCGGGCTTCTGCAGCGCGGCGACGATCTCCATCGCCGTGTTAAAGATGCGATCCCTGTCGCCGCTTCTTAATTCCTTGTACCATCTTTTGCCCTGCTCCGTGCCCAGAATCTCCGGGTCACCGGCAAGCAGCTTTGGCATTAATCCGTACATCTCGGCGTGATCGCTGATCACCAGCCAGTCCAGTGGACGTGACAGTTTCGCGCGCAAGCCCCCGGTTGAGATCACCTCTTCACCTCGGGCGAAGCGGAACGCATCCTCCTGGCCCACCCTGTTCATAGTACCCGCGTCGACGGAGACAGCGGTGTGCAAATGAGAATCACCGAACAACACTTTCGTCGGGAAGGATCGCCCGGCATAGGGCGAGAATTGGGGTGTGGCGTGAATGCGGGACACCTCGTCTTTGGTCGGTAAAACGTCCTGGGTCCAGGCCGAAGAAATGGACAATGTGGTCGTAAGCACCACAGGTAAAATGGCAAAGGTCTTCAGTTTCATTTTTGTACCTCTTCGCTTGTGCCTGTGAGTTATTGATAGGCTACATCCAACCCTAGCACAGATCCGTGGATTTGCATGGACAAGACGAGTTGGAAAGCGTTAACAACGCTGTCAGCTATTCCACGAATTACGTTATGGGCACCCCGCCGGATCTCCAGCTCGGCAGGGCTTTCAGCGCCATGATAAAGAGTATGACAAAAATCAGGTCGCCGGATGCCGGCAGCATAAACTGCCAGCTGACATCGCCTGTTGCAACGTTGAGCAAACCAATCAGCACCACACCCGCCTTGCCGATAGCGGCCAGCCGTATAATTTGAACATTTGCCTCGAAGTCCCTGGACGCCCAGTAGTAGCCAATGCCGATCGGAGGGTCAGGTCTCCTACTTCCCATGGGACATGGGAGACCTGACCCTTAGAATTCTGACAGCTCGGATTTCCCGGCTAAACGCGCCTGGCAGCGGCTGAAAAGCGCCATTTGACAATTTTTCTTAACGTTGAGCTGCAAGTTATTGATATTACATGTAAAGATGCTTTTTCTGGAAGATAAGTCATTGATTTTTAAGACAATGCTTAGCGGGACTTTTTGCACGTTTTGCACGCCCTAGCCAATCCAGTGCTGAAACCGTGCTTGCAGGCATCTTGGGTAAAGGCTGTAACATCGGCATCCACAAACTGTCGCAAATTTCACAGGGGATTAACCAGAGCACACTGAAAAACACCGTCAACTGGTGCTTCACACTGAAGAACGTTCAGGCGGCCAACACGCAATTGCTCCAGGCTATGGACAAGCTGGCCCTGTCCAGCGCATTTCAGAAAGTGCCAGGGCAATTGCACACCAGCAGCGATGGCCGCAAGGTCCACGTGGCCGTTGATTCCCTGCATGCAAGCCACTCGTTCAAGTATTTCGGCAAAGACAAGGGCGTCACTATGTACCTATTCATCGACGAGCGGCATGCCCTCTTCCATTCAACGGTCATCAGCGCCTCGGAGCGCGAAGCTGCTTATTTTATTGACGGGCTGATGCAGAATGAGGTGATCAAGAGCGATATTCACTCGACCGACACCCACGGCTACACCGAGTCCATCTTTGCGGCCACGCACCTGATCGATACCGCTTTTGCGCCGTGGCGACGCGATTCTGCCCGGCCACACGGTCAACCAAAAGCTGATACTGTCACACTGGGACGACATCCTGCGTTTCATGGCCACAATTAAATTGCGGCACAGCAGCGCTTCGCAATTGTTCAAGCGCTTGAGCTCCTATGCCAAAGATCATCCATTATACAAAGCACTCAAGGAATTTTGGCCGCATCATCAAATCCCGGTTCATCCTGACCTACTTCGATGATCTGGAGCTACGCCAACGCATCGAGAAGCACTGAGGAGCAAGACGAGATGCTCAACGCCATCACCAGCTGTTCGTTGCTCACCTGGCAACACGTTAATCTGCAGGGCGAGTATGATTTTAGGCGGATGGCCGCCAACGATGACTCCTTTGATATGGAGAAAATTTTGGCGCTCCGGTTGACTTGACCGGTATACGTCTTTGACGTATGGTTTCGTTATGCTTACAATCATCGAAACGCCCCTCTTCAAGCGTGAGGCTGATGTTCTCTGGAGTGAAGATGAGCGCGGCGAATTCTGCGCTTACCTAGCTCACGCACAATCAGCGGCCCCTGCCCCCGCTCAGTAATAAGAATAGGCGATGCGTGCGGCCCCGGTTTTCAAAGGCAGAAGTTCTGGCTCATCGTGAGTTCTGCTGGGACATTCGTCGTATTTACAATCTCAATTTTCCGGAAAAATAGCTGCAATAACAGCCTTACGCCGGGAATTAGCAAATTTTCCAGCATTTTCTGCATCATGTTTTTACCTGCCAATTATTGTTGGCTATAACTTAAGCATATTTCTCAAAAAGTGCAATGTGGGGCCTGTCCCTGGCGCCCGGAGAGTTTTTGGAAGTTCTATAAAGGCCCGGGTCAGTTATCCCCTCCCCTCCAGGGTTTGCATGGGTCCCTCCCGCTGGTACTAATGACAAGTTAAGTCCCTGAAGCGATGAAAATCTAGTAGGTCGAAATCAAGTAACTGCCCTACTCCACTCAGCGAACGCACCTACCCTGAGATCCCGGTAATGCTGAGCCCTGACCAGATGCCTTGCAAGGCCTTCATCGTAACGGGCTTTCACCGTCTACTCACCTCCGGCTTGTGCCGGCGGGGTATACCAAATCGGTGAAGTATAAGCGCGTTCTTGAGTGGTCATTTGGACGTGTTTTGGCAAATCCAATTCGTAATATTTTGCATCATAGGCCGTCCATCGCGGCGTCGGGATTTCAAGAATACGGACATAATAAAAGGCCTTCAATGATGGATCGAACTCTGGGTCTTCCCAGACAGTGGTCGCCTCAGCATCACCAATAGAGTTCGTCCAGGTCGCGTTTTTTACATCGACAGTATTTCCAACCGCCTGGTTACAGCGATTATTTTTAATCTTACGGTTATCGGAGCAGACCACATCATAGATTTTTTCATGTTTCGCACCGCTCTCATCTATCCAACCCTTGATGATTTGAACGCGATCCAAATTGGCACCCATCGGATCCTTTAATGCTGACACCAAAAACGACGGCGACTTGTCGCTGGGAGCACGAGCCAAATCCCCACCCATGGGTACGCCTTTGCTGTAACCAGACTCGACCATTAGATTACTTTGCGAGTCCTGCTGATCAAATTCCCAACCGCCAAAAAAACGCACGGTCATTCGAGGCCCGGTGGTGGCGTAAACTTCTCGACGCTTCATGGCGTCCCAAATCGCTTCACGAGTATTTGCTGTTGCCCAAACCGCCGCATAACCCGATGCGGCACCCTCGTACCCCATGTAAGCTTTGTCTCCAAACTTCATCAGTGCGTGATCTGCACGCTGTTTTGATGGTTCGTGGTTTGGAAGTTTGCCAAAAAAGTTATTTTCCTCAACAGCTGCCAATCCCGTGTGGGCATCAGTACTGCCAATCATGCCGAATTTGAATGGGTTCACCCCCAGCGTGGATTCCGCTTTCATGCCGTTCTGTAATGCCGAACGGGCGTACTCAAACTCCAACATACTATCTTTCTTTTCAACACTTAAGTCCAGATTGGCTCTATCCCAGGTTTCGTAATCGGCAAATTCATCATTCAATGACAGCTTTGGGTGGGCTTCAGCATCACCTTTAATCTGAGTCACTTCGTAGAGTGGCTCGACAGATGCGCGCATCTCAGCATACGCCTTGGTAATCGGTTTACCCGTTACTGGATTGACCAGAGGAAACATGGTTCCATTACTTAAATTGCCATTGTGGGGAATAGCAAGTACCTTGCCACCGGTCTTGTTCTCATAGGCTTTGAGCGCTTTCCACAGGTCTTCAGGGTTGTCACTCACCAAGCTGGAAAACGGCAACGTTTGACTGGCCTGCTCCGCGCCATCGCGATAGATAACCACGCGATGGAGGTTATTACCACCGGTATTCGATGACCATTCGTAGCCAATAAAAGCAGTAAACAGGCCCGGCACATTATATTTTTCGGCAGCGGTAATATTTTTTTGCCAAATATAGTTTATTATTTTTTCATTTGAGAGGGTGTCAGGTAATGCAGGACCGCCTTGTACGCTTGAAAGTATTTCCATATAGACCTTCATGCCTTCTTTACCGCCAACCTTGAGCATCTCATGCCACCTTTTTACGGTCTCATCCTTCATAAGATCAGGATTACCGGCTTTAACCTCACCCATGACGCCCATAACTTCGGCATGATCGGCAACCACCAAAAAATCTAATGGGCGAGAAAGCTTGGCCGGCACACCCGTTGAAGATATGATTTCCTCTCCTTGAGCAAATCGGTAAGCATCCTCCGGCCCAAGGCTTGTTCCAAATGCTATCGCATCAAATGATTGCGACGTGTGCAGGTGGGTGTCACCAAAGTAGACGTTATTTGCATATTTACCACCAGCATAAGGTGAGTATGGTTTGTCATCCAGCCCCTTATTTTCAGCAAACGCTGTGAAGCTGATCATTGATACCAAAAGCGCCAATAATTGATTTTTCATAAACTTATCTACCTTAAATTTAATATTTCGCAGGGGTTAGAATACGCAGCAACCTGGTTCAAACATGCTCCCGTGCCGAGGTAATTTTAAACGCCTAAAACATAACGCTTCTTACTCTATTTTTTGATAACGCGACCTTCGTTAAATCGCTTATCCGCCAATGTGGATTTCAACGTATTCGATCAAGATCGATACCATTCTTTTTGCTCGGACGGTCACGACTATACCTCTATCGCATTACCGCCCAACCTTTACCTTGTAGCCGGCTCTGTCTGACAGAAAGTCTGCACCCAATAGCTTTGAGGCAGTGTAGTATCCACCGTCCGGGGATGTTGTCTCAGCATGCAGCGCGGCGGCCACCGACAACTCCGCGGTCATTACATAAACGCTGGGGCCGGTAAGCGTGGCGCTGACTTCCCTGCCGTCCGGGGCTTTGGCGCGGCCCCAGAACTCGGTTCCTGCGGTTGCACGGGTATTTTCATCTGGCCCCGCATCAAGAAATTTTTCCATCAGACCCAGCAGTAATTTCTGCATAAAGGGACGTGCCAGAAACCCGCGTATGGGGTTGGTCAGCTTTTGCCCCCAGCAAAGCGCGGCAGGCATGGCACAGTAGACAATGGTATTGGGAATGCCTGTAGAGTGATAGGCTGAAAAAACATCACCCCACGGAAAGGAGACAGAGGTCTGCGGTCCATTGGGAAAAGGAATCTTGCGAATGCTGTGACCCAGCCCAACCGGTTTCAGTTCACCCTCTGAGCGAATCAGGCCTCCAACGCCTATATTCACAATTGCCGTACGTGCAGTTCCCTGGCTGGGTAGGGAGCCAAAGTTAAAGGCCAGTTCGAGATGCGTCGCCTTCGGCAGTTCACGTGCCAGCAGTGCCGCCAGCGTATCGGTGGGAACAATATCAAAACCCACTCCCGGACAAAGCACAGCACCGGCCTTTTTCGCCTGATCGTGACGGTCGTGAGCCGCCTCGTATACGGGGATTTCCCCGCTAATATCGAAGTAGTGGGCATTATGCTTGATGCAGGCGCCCATAAGCGGTTCTGCCGTCTGATCAAAGGGGCCAGCACAGTTGATCAGGATGTCGATATCCTGCAGATGATTGCCCGCATCATCGGCGTTGAAAGCTTTATAGGGCAGGTTGTATTTTTCGGCCACAGCTTTGGTTTTCGCCTCGTTGCGGCCGGCCAGGACAGGCTGGCGCTGCTGGGCAATAGCCTCTTTTACCACAAGTTCGCCGGTATAGCCGTAGGCCCCATAGATCATCCAGTTTTTCGATGTTTCATTGCTCATGATTATGCTCCTGATATCAGTATTAAATTAGATGTTACCCTGTTCAACAAATCAGAACAGAGTATTGAGTGTTCGACCTATACACTAACAGGCTCAACGTCAGTGCTTTTTGGATCGATCAGAATTTTTGCATGTTTTTCAGGGTCACCGAGTGCTGTAAAGGCGTTATCAACACCATCAAGACCTACCACCCCGGTTATCATCGGCGCACAGCTCACCTTACCTTCAGCGATCATGTGCAGAGTGTCATGGTATTCCAGAGGGGTGTAGCCCATTACAAAGCGTATGTCGATTTCTTTGTAAATTCCCATGACGGGCTCAATGCTGTCGGTTTCCATACAGAGACCAACCACCACGATACGTGACCCTAAAGGGGCGCTATCTATTATCTGATTAATCAGACCGGGTACCCCGACACACTCAAAAATCACGGGTCTTTTTGGCGCTGTTGCGCCAAGCTTTTCCGCCAACCGCCAGCTGTGCCACCAGGGTATTGGCGACTTGCTAAACGTCTCCTGAATACCCACAACTTTGTCCAGAAACACTGGTACAGAGCTCATAAAACCGTGTCCTTCCCAGTTGCTATAAGGCGACTCTTCTGCTGGATTTATCACTACGTCGGCACCACACTGCTCAGCCATCCTGCGCCGTCCGGCGGAGAAGTCGGCGGCCACCACGGTCTGCACACCTGCCGCTTTAAGCATACAGACCACCGCTAGACCGATTGGCCCGCAACCGATGACGATAGATACTTCATTCTTGCGCACCTCTGCGCGCCGCACGGCATGCCAACCCACTGCCATAGGTTCGGTGAGTGCCGCCATATCAGCTGACAAACCATTGGGCACCGGCACCATCATCGACTCATCCACCACAATACGCTCAGCGTAAGCGCCGTGTGAATTTGACGAAAACCCAATCATGTCAACGTCTTTACCCTGACGCCGGATCGGCAAAGCGCACACCCGTGTCCCCAGCTTAAATTTGCCTTTAGTGCCAGGACCATAGTCAAGCACTTCACCACAAAACTCGTGACCAAATACTAACGGCTCATCGACGCTGGCAAAGTTTTCGTATCCCAGGCGCGAGTATATATTTCCCATATATTCGCAATGGTGTCGTACATGCAAATCCGAACCGCAAATACCGCAGCGCAGCACCTCAAGCACCGCCTGCCCCTTGGCCGGCTCGACCTCAGGAAGCTCCTCTACTTTAAGCTCCGTGTCCTGGCAGATAACCGCTTTCATATGCATGCTCCTTAAGAAAATCTGGTTACCAATGTACCTGACTTGATTGGCGTCAATATGACATCGGGTGCATCATTCTTGACATCTAACGCAACTCGGTGCGGCCTTTGAGAGGGCCAAACCGCTCCAGGCTCCTCCTGTTTCGGCGTCTAGTCCGCAAGCTGGTATTGTCCATTGAGTGCGTAAACCTGCTCACTCCAGACTTTATCAAACTGATCGGGATTGGCTGCCGGCGCCTTGATGAGATCGATGATCAATGCACGCTGCTGGTCGGTGTTACCGGATTTGCCGTGCAGGGTGGTGGCATAGGCCGAAAAATCACGTACAAAGACATCGAAGATCTGGTTCACAAGATCCAGGTCAGTGTCTTCCATCAGGCATTTCTCCAGAATCAAGTGGCCGTAGGCAACCAGTGTAAATAACTCACCTACGCTCAACATATAATCTATATCGCGAATCTGAGTCTCATCAGGACCTGCCTGTACGAGGAGTTTCTTGAACAACTCGATCTGTGATTTGAAAACCTCAATGTTCGGCAGGTCGAACTGGTTGTAGGTCTTCATGTGGTCATGGAAATTAATACTGCCAAGGCCCTTTGTCGGCCCCTGATTGAACAGGAAGGTATCGTCGGCCATGTCAATACACTGCTCGATCTCCGGGCAATCCCCCGGATTGAAAAGGTAACTTTTCATAAACTTGACGATCAACGCCATGTTGACGTGGGCAGTACCTTCCAGCTTGGGCAGCATGCCGATTTCATGCGCTGCAACCTCAAAGAAGGGCTCTTTTTCAAACCCCTTGGCCGCAATGATATCAAACAGGTCGGCAACGACCCGTTCCCCCTGCATGGTCACCTTCATTTTCACCATGGGGTTGAATAACAGGTAGCGACGATCTTCCTTGGAGGCACTTCGCATGTAATCCGCTGCCCGGTAGGAGAACAGCTTCATCGCCGACAGGCGACAATAAGCATCGACGAACAGACGCCTGACCTGCGGGAATTCCGCAACCGTCTTGCCGTACAGGATGCGGTTGGCTGCATGGTTCATGGATTCGTACAGTGCATGGGTACACAGGCCGATCGAACCAAAGCCGAGATTAAACTTGCAGTAGTTGATGGTGTTGAGCATGTCGTCCCAGGCTTTCTGGCCGACACTCAGAATATCGTCTTCGGTAATCGGATAGTCGTGCAGGCGGAATTCTGACACGTAGTTCTGCTCATTGACCGTGTTTTTCACGCATTCGTATTTTTCGTGCTTGGAATCCACAACAAAGAAAACATATTCCCCTGTCTCACTGTTTTTACCAAAAGTGGATACCAGTGCCGCTTCGTTGCCATTGCCGATGTAGTATTTGCTCCCCTGCGCACGATAGGCCCCATCGGGCTGGGGCGTCAAACGCATGCTGGAGGAGTAAATATCGGCACCATGCTCTTTTTCTGACAGGCCAAAGGCAAATACCGCGCCATCTTTCAGTAATTGTGCTGCCCTGTGTTTGACCTTCTCGTTGTCGCCATTGAAGATTGGTCCCAGCCCGAGCATAGAGACTTGAAAGGTGTACCAGTAAGTCGCACCGTAAAAAGCGGCAATCTCGGCAAATTCAACATTTCGTAGGGTGTTCCAGGCGGCGTTTTCGCCGTAACCTTGAGGTGTCATCAGGGTCGCAAGCACCTGCTGTGACTTCATAAAATCAACAAAATCATAATTCCAGGTCTTGTTAATCCAATCCTCCTTGATGCTTTTCAAGCCTTTCTTTTCAAACCAGTCAATAACAGACTGCAACATGTCTCTGGTCTGTTGATCGTGGTGCGGTTGATGGTAGGACTTGGGATTAAGTAGCTGCATTTGTTTAACCTCTATCACTAGTTTACCGTAAAAAGTTAGCCCAAAAGGTGTCGTGTCCGGGCATCAATGCTCCTACTGAGGTAATGCCTGGGCACAGGCATCCAACACCACCTCCTTTAATTAGTACTGTTCCTTATGCGCATTAATACATCGGACGCCACATGTTTTTTCCAGCCATCCCAACAAATGGTAGCTAAATCCGGGCGGCCTGAATCGAATACCGAACGCCTTAAATTGAATTATTTCAATTAACATTCCAAGCTCGGATAGCGTATCCATATAGCCAACGTTAAAGGAAGTGGGACCAGCTTGTATTATGCCGCGTACCCACGTGAGACAGCCCCTGGCATTCATGTTGGCGACCTCTTTATCAGTGTCTTTTACGAAAAAACCCAGATGATGAATCACTGTTCTGCCATCAGGATCCAGATGCTGTCCGTAAAAGTCAGACCCCTCGCCGGGCTCAAGCAGTTCAAGATCAATGCCATGATGCGTAGCCAGACCAACCTTGGTGTGAAAACGAATCGACTCGCCACGCTCAACCCATTTTTTCAAGTCTCCCGACATGATCAAAAAGGGTCCTATGCCCATTTTTTCGAGTTGCGCTGCGGCTGTTTCCACGTCTGGTACTACCAATCCAAGCTGATGGATGGGTGGCAGATTGTGTTTTTCTCGAAAGTCACAGGCAAGCTTGTTGACCGCATCTGTAAAATTTTCTTCATTCAATAGGTCTTCAAATAAAAGCATCGCTTTTTCCAAGTTTTGTCCAGGCA
>PVMK01153475.1_pt1 | contig 32662 bp, 32 predicted proteins | sample 1853481 | NCBI WGS metagenome assembly PVMK01 (sample SAMN08533507, study PRJNA380276) | Marine sediment metagenome, whole genome shotgun sequencing project.
TAGGAAGTCCAAATCTCACCTTCAAATGTCCGATCCAGCGCGATCTGTCATATGGAGCGAAAAGGAGCCAACTCCTCGCCGGTGAGGTTGGGGGATTCGTGCTGTACACGGGTGAATGTTCCGGTTCGCCCGGAGAGGTCTTGCCGCAGCGTGAGGAGCGCTGCGGTCCCGCTGGGGCGGATTTTGAGTTCTATTTGACAGAATGCCTTATCGGACATTGCCAAAACGCAGTTTCTTTTTCCTATCGACCCATCAATGCTTGTGCTCGGGATAGTAGGATGAAAGGGCCTCAATGGTTTCCTTTAGAGTTTTCGCGTATTTGACATCCGCATTCTGCTTGGATTTCATTGCTGCCAGGATTACTGCGTGGTGACGTTCCAAGCGTTTGGCATAATCCTCTTGGGTCGGCTTTACACGCTGCGTCAGAAAGTAATCGCCGATTGTGGCGATGACCTTTTGGGCGTGTTTTTCCTTGTTCATGACCCAGCGAACCAATTGGTTCCGCGATTGCGCATCCGACTTGCCGGACAGCTCAGCAATCAGTCGGGCAGACTTTTCTACCGTTGCTGCATCTTCGAGCATCGAAACAACGCGAGCGTGGTCATCATAGATCCCGCACGGGATCTGACAGTGAGCTTGCGCCGGTGACTGCACAAACAAACTGATTGAAGTTGCAGCCAGCACCATGAGCAAAAGCGTTCTTCTGGGTTCTTTCATTATTACGATCCCTCGGGTTGATGGAGCGCGCAGCAAATGCGTGAAATTGGATTATGCCACGGAAATTGAGAAGCGGCTGCGAGCTACGAGCCACGGGCTGCGGGTGGATTGTGCAGGACTCGACAAATACTGTTTCCTGATGGGGGACGCCAGCGGATGAGTGGAAGCTGCGAGCTGCGCCTGAATTTTCCAGGATGTGGGGAATACCGTGTCATGGGTTGCTGCAGTCGAAAGGGTATCGACTGCTGTGCAGACGTGTGGTGTCCACAGCTGGTAGCCCGCAGCCCCGTTTTTGCCAATCACCGATAATAGAAGTTCGCTGAATCAGAAATCATAGAAAGATCACGTCCCGCTTCGTACGCCCGGTTGGGTGTAATGGATGGGGCGCCGAAGAGTGGAGAAAGACCCCCGCGCTGGGATGTTCTGCCCGCCGGAGGTAGGGCCGACCAAGGATTTTTCGCCCCCACAACCGTCCCCCCACTATTGATCGAAACGACCCGATTTGATCGGTTTGGGCGGAATTCCTCAATGAAATCAAGCCGCGCATCTCCTTGCCAACGTGGGGGTCGCGGCCGACGCAGTCGCATGCTTCGCCGCTTCGCGGCCGAGCTTCGCTCGGCTAGCGCATAGCGCCCGCCGCGAAGCGGCACGCGCCCGCGAGCCCGGTCTCGTGCTCCAGAAAATGTGAACGCCCTCGTCCGCCAGGCCGGGGGCGTTTGCTGTAGGCGTCTATGCCCGCGAGGTACTCCGGCGGAGCATTCGCCGCCGCTCCCTAAGCGACTAAAACTTCTACTGCTCTAGTTCTCGACTCGTTGGAAAACCATGTAACACACTGTATTGACAGGGATATCTGATACGTCGCAATCTCGTGACAAATATCTTGCCAAAGACGCTCTAGTAGGATGAAAATAAGCCCAGTCCGATCAAAAGTAGGAGCATCCGCGATGTTCACAATACGGTACTCATTGATTCTCGCCTTGGTTCCGCTCATTCCCGTGTTGTCCCTTCTCATTGCCTCCCAGGCCACGGCTGTGACATACGATCAGGTGGATGACTTTCAGGATCCCAACGACGCGGCCGCCGGCTGGAGGGGCGGCAGTGGGGGGACGGCCATACCGCGGCGCGTGGCCAACGGCGGGCCCGGCGGGGACGGTGACGCGTACCTGCGGGTCGCCACGTTGCGCTATCACCTGGCTACCAAGAACACCGATCAGTGGACGGGAAACTATCTAGCCGCTGGCATCGACGCGATCGAAATGGATCTCAACCTCATCCGCCCAGGCACGGACGCCATCGAGATTCGCATCATGCTCCTCGGGCCGGGCGGCGTCTTTGCATCAGCAAACCTGACCGATCCGATCGCTACCGGCGCGTGGCAGCGCTACAGATTCGGCCTGACCGCCGCCGACCTCGTCCACGTGACCGGCGGTACCGGCGACCTGGATGATACACTGGTTGATGTCAGTAAACTCTTGATCCGACACGACCGCGCCGAACCCACAGTCCCGGGCAACCACCCACCACACGTAACGGCCAGGCTCGGCATCGACAACATCCACGCCGTGCCCGAGCTGACAGGCATCGACATCAAGCCCGGCAGCGACTCCAACGCGGTCAACCCGCTCGGCCGTGGCGTCATCCCAGTTGCCATCCTCGGCTCCGACACTTTCGACGTAGCCGATGTTGACGTAACTACGCTGGCCTTCGGACCCGATGGAGCTGCGCCTACCCACAATCGCGGCGGTCATCCCGAAGACGTGAATGACGACGGGCTCATCGACCTGGTCTCGCACTACTGGAGCGAAGAGACGGGAATCGCTCTCGGCGATGAGGAGGCGTGCGTCACGGGCGAAACCCTCGATGGCACGCTCTTCGAGGGTTGCGACGCGATCGTAACGGTGCCGGAGTAGCTCGGCTAGCGAGCCGCCTTGAGCCGCTGCTCACCAAACTTGACCTGCCCCCCTGAGATCGATCCGGCAAGCATCTCCTTGCCAACGTGGGGATCGCGGCTGAGCTTCGCTCGGCTCGCGCTTCGCGGGCCGAGCCCGCCTGCGAGCGCGGTCTCGTGCTCCAGGAAACGCAAGCGCCCTCGGCCTGAATGGGTTGGCGGCACTTTCGTTTGGACGTTCTTACTAACAGAATTCCGTTAAATTGACTTGAATTGGGGAAAAACTGCCCATGTCGGGGAACTCAACAACACTCGTGAGGTCAAACTAAGTATAATGAACCGAAGCCGGGACTTTCCGAAACACATCGCGGGTAATCCATGACGAACGATTTCGCCACCCTCGGGGGCAATTCGAACATATTTGACGGTTGGCGATCTATTTCTACCGCTCTCTTTATGGCGCTGGTGGGATACACAGTGATGGTCAGTGTTCCCGTTCTCAGTACGGCCTTGGTGGAGAAGGTCGGCTTCACTGAAGTACAGGTAGGAAGAATATGGGGCGCTGATCTGGGGGGCTTGTCCCTTGGCGCCATCTTGTCGGCAATGTTAGTCGCCTGGGTTAACCGGCGATACCTGGTTATGGCAGGCGTGATCCTGTCCATCGTTGCCAATGCCTCTTGCCTGGTCTTTGTCACATACGAGCAAGTGTTGGCCCTTCGCGTGTTAGCAGGAATTGGCAGCGGTATCTTCACAGCAGTGGCCGTGGTCACATTGGGCGGTACGACATTGCCGGTGCGTGCATTCAATATGCTGTTACTCGGCTTTGCCTTTTCAACGGCGCTGGAGTTGCATTTCCTGCCCCGACTGGCAATGAATGAAATCTACCTGTTCTTCATTGCCTTGGCGCTTCCATGCGCACTGTTCATTCGCTGGATACCGAGCAGGCCTCTCAATGCCGAAGAGCTGGCCCATCAGTCAGAGAACAACGATGATGTAGAAGATTGGTTCGTGCCCAAAATCTTGCCGGTGATATGCCTTGTCGCGGTTTGTTTTACCTATATCAATATCGGCGGTTATTATACCTACATTGAACTGGCTGCCCGCGCGGACGGCGTCGCCGATGAGTGGGTCGGCCCCGTTCTAACATTGTCTTCCATTTTTGCCATTCTCGGCTGTGTGATCGCATATTTTGCGTCTCGCTTTGGTTTATTCAAGCCTCTGTTCGTATCGCTGTTGGCGATGGCAAGCATCGTCATCATGCTCAGTGCCGGGATCAACGATGTCAATATCGTTGTGAGCTTGTTTGGTTTCATGACGTTGTGGACATTTGTCGATGTTTACCAGTCGGCGATGATGGCGTATATGGACCGAAGCGGATCCCTGGTTGCCCTGTTGCCCAGCGTTCAGGGGTTTGGGCAATTTGTCGGCCCCAATATTGCCGCTTCGGTGCTGGGTGCTGACCTCGGTTACAGCAGCGTGTTTATTGTCAGTGGCAGTATGGCCCTAGTCGCCCTGACATTGTACACGGGCATCTTCTTCTATATGCACAAACGAAGACCAGTGGCAGTCGAGGCCACCTAAAACACTTACAGCGTGCAAACAAGGAGGCGCAAATAGTGCGGTCTCGTTGATGTGATATTGCGAATCAACCTATCCCGCGTTCCCGCCCGCGAGGGGAGGGCGGACCCAAGAAACTTCTCGCCCCCACAACCGTCCTCCACTATTGATCGAATCGACCCGATTTGATCGGTTCAGCCGAACTCAATGAAATCAAGGCAAGCATCTCCTTGCCAACGTGGGTGTCGCGGCCGACGCAGTCGCATGCTTCGCCGGTTCGCGGCCGAGCTTCGCTCGGCTAGCGCATAGCGCCCGCCGCGAAGCGGCGCGCGCCAGCGAGCCCGGTCTCGTGCTCCAGAAAATGTGAACGCCCTCGGCCAGTTAGGTCGGGGGCGTTTTCACGTTCACCTTTCGTCGATGAACTCAAAGTCGGATAGAGCCGTTCGGAGCCGTCGCGGACCTCGAAATCGGCGAACGAGAGGTCCATCTCCTCTTCTCGAATGGCGTGCGCGGACTCAGTTGAACATTCGCGGGATGGTTTCGTTCCACTCGCGCTGCCGCAGCAGATCGCCATCCTTGAACAGGTGGCGGATGATTTTCACATAGAAATTCTTCTCGTCGGAGCGCACGTCGAACGTCGAGCGCAGCTCCAGCTTCCGGTCCTTTAGTTCGATCGTGGTCTTGGCCTCGCCGGAGAAGCGTGATTCGGCAGGGCGATCGTCGTTGGTCTCGTAGTAGTTCCTCTCGTTGGTGCGATGACGCCGGCCGTGGTCCATGATCTCACTGCGGCTCCTCCACTCCACACTCGTGGTCGTGCGCGCCAGGTCTCGTTTGTACTCGTAAAAATCCAAAAAGGGAACACTTTCCAGGTAGCGCACCTCGGCTATTTCCTCCCGCGGCTCAGGTGGCAGGAACACCGGCACCTTGCGCTCCGCGGGCGGGATCACGGGCAGCTCCATGCGTGTGCTCTCCACGCCCAGGTGCAGCTCTGTGGTCATCGGGTGCGGGGTGGGCCAGATCATCGGAAAAAGCGAGTTGGAAACAGCGAGCCGCACGCGGTGCCCGGGCTTGAAGGTCCAGGTGGTGAAGTGCAGGTCGATCTCCAGGTCGTAGATCTCGCCGGGCTCGAGCGGCTCGGGCTCGAGTCGTGAGTCGCGTTGCGAGCCGTTCAGCAGTTTTCCGGTGACCAGTGACACCGTGCCGTCCGGCTGCACGTCCTCGAGTCTGGCTACCCAGTGGGCCAGAGGCGCATCTGCCGAGACCCGCAGGCGCACGCGGGGGAAACCGACGATCTCGAAACCCTCCTCGAGCACGGGGCTGTCGTACACCAGGCTGCCCGGCATCATCGGGACGCATGTCACCCGTCGGCTCGCCCCACCACAACCCGGTGGCGACGCCGTAGCTCGGCACGTAGCGCAGGGATTCAACACCCTTCTTGTTGTTTTCCAATTGGTCACGTAGTTGGTGGTTCACCGAGGGGTAGAACTTCTTCCACGCCGTGCCTGGTATCGGCCATTCATCGGAGATCCAGTGGCCCGGTGTGGTCTTGAGATCGAGATCGGGTGCGTGGCCCTCCCGCACAAAGACCGCCAGCGGCGCATCATCCATGATGCCCGTGTCCCGGTCCTTGAGCCAGTAATCCCACCAGCGCATGGCCTCGTGGCGCCACTCGTAATTCGGACCAGGTACACCGTTGTCGGGCCATTCGTGGTCGTAGGGGCCGATGGCGGCTCGGACGGGGGCCTTCACGTTCTCGAGCATGCGCGGGACGCTGTCCCGGTAACCGTCGAGCAGGCCACCGATGAGATAGGCCGGGATCTTCAGCTTGTCGTACTGCCAGCGAAGCGAGTTTCGGCGCCAGAATTCTCCGTCCCGCTGCTGCTTCGCGTAGGTCAGGAACCACGGGTACGATTCGAAGCGGTTCTTGAAGTAGTCCTCGTCCAGCGCGTAGGTTGGCGTTTGCGGCAGTAGGGTCAAGTGATCCACCCACAGTACGTACTGGTCGATGTGGAAGGAGCCATCCATGTGATGCACGTCGTCATGGAAGAGATCGTCGGTGGCTTCGACGGCCATGATCGCCTTGAGCGCCGGGGGCTCACGCATGGCGATCTGAATCGCGTTGAAGCCGCCCCAGGACTTGCCCCACATGCCGACGCGGCCGTTTGATCCGGGCATCCGGGAGAGCTGGTCGATGATCTCCATCGCATCAGCCAGTTCTTGCTCGGAGTATTCACGCGGCGGCACGGCGCCCTCGGAGGAACCGGTACCACGGATGTCCACCGTCGCCATGATGTAGCCGCGCCGCGCGAAGTAAGGATGCCGCGATGGGAATTCGTCTTTACGGTAGGGGTACAGGTCGAGGAGCACCGGGAACGTCTCGCCCGGGGAGCGGGGCGTTGGCTTGACGAAGGTGACGGAGAGCCGCACGCCGTCCCTCATTGGAAGCCATTTATTTTCAGCGGTGAATTCGTAGACGGGCGGAGTGACACCGAGCTGGGTGGCTGCAGCCCCGGAGCCTTCAGCCTGTGCTTTCGGCGCAGAGACCAGCCCAGCGGTCACGAGTATCAGAGCCAGACACCGGAACGTCCTCTGAAGGCAGAGTAAAAGCTGTCGAGGATGCATCATGGGTAGCCTCTCTGTCTGCATGAGAAGAAAGATCTTAACCGGTCATAGGACGAATAAGCTGAGTTTATTGGCAATGTTCGATAAGAGGCATTCCATTGAGTGGCGTGGATGTGTGGAGAAACGCCCCGCATCGTCTCGCCGACCGCAACGGATTGCCACCACAGACCCTCGTTCGAGGAGTTATCCAACCCGATGGACTACGCTGGTCGAAGTGGCCGTGAGCCCGGAGGCGCCTCATGGCGACTGAACAACAACAATCCCCGCAAAGTACGCTGCGCCACGCGCTCACCATGCTCATTCTCTGCGTGTCGGGCGGGACCATCTATAACGTGGTCTATATCTTCGAGGTTTACTACATCCCCACGCAGCAAGCGCTGGACCTGACCAAGAGCCAGATGGGCACACTCATGGGTGTGTTTGGCGCGGTTTCCCTGTTGTCCTACAGCCCGGGCGGCTGGCTGGCTGACCGCGTCTCTTCCCGTAAATTGATCACCCTTGCGATGTTGCTCACCGGCGCGGCCGGATTCTACTACGCGACCTTTCCAAGCTACCCCGTTGCTCTGGCCCTGCACGCATTCTGGGGCATCACAATTGCCCTGATCTTCTGGAACGCCATGATCCGGGCCACGCGGAACTGGGCGCCCAGCTCGCAACAGGGTCGCGCCTTTGGGTATCTCGAAGCGGGAAGGGGCTTGGCGGGTATTGTTCCGGCTTCAATCCTGTTGGGTGTCTTTTCCTGGCTAGGCAGCACCCGCATGGCCCTTGCAACGGTAATTTCCAGCTGGTCGGCGATCATTGTTCTGTGTGGTGTGGCTGCCTGGTTTGTGCTCGAGGATGATTTTCCTTCCGCAAACGCGAAGACCAGCGGCGAAAAGCCCAAAGTTGGCTGGAAAGAAGTCATTCAGGTGTTGAAAATGCCGGCCGTATGGCTGATCGCCATCGTCATCATGGCCGCGAACACCGGATTCTGGGCCACCTACTTCTTCACGCCCTTACGCTACCGAGGTCTTTCTCCTGAGTGTCGCCGCCGCAGGCCTGCTAAGCATCGGTCGAAACTGGATGAACCCGATTGCCCCGTTTGTCGCCGGTTTTATCGGAGACCGCTTCGGGATCGCAAAATCGGCCGTGGTCTTGCTCTTGATCATGATGGTTAGCTTTGCGTTCTTTTCGATCACGCCAGCCGATGCCTCATTGCTGCCGCTTGTCATATTCAACGTCGCGTTGGCCGCGCTGAGCATCTACGCGCTGCGGGGCATCTATTTCGCGCTGCTCGATGAGCAGGGGATTCCGAAAGCAGTGACTGGCACAGCAGCCGGTGTCGCTTCGGTTGTCGGATTTACGCCGGACATCTACATGCCGGTGTTGAGTGGCGCAATCCTGGACAGTTTTCCGGGCCTGCAGGGCTACCGGATACTGTTCGGGGGCGCCGGTGTCGTCGGCGCCCTTGGGCGTCATTGCTGCCTGGAAACTTTGCAGGACACGAAAGTTCAGCAATTGAGACTCCCCAGGGGTGTTGATTTGACCATCCCCTAACGATTTATTATTAATGTAATTTATGATAATTGAATTAAGTATACTTTAGTCGCATTTTTTCGACTGAAGTAAATTCTAAAACGAAAGATTAGCATGCAGACACTCCAATTCATATCAATTACCATGTGAAAATAATGAACAAAACAATACGAGAACTTTTGAAAAACCGACCCGTCATACTTGATGGGGCTTGGGGCACGCAAATGCAGTCTAAGGGTTTACCTGACGGCGCTTGTCCCGATGAATGGAATCTCAGTTCTCCTGAGAAGGTGGAAGAAGTAGCCAGAGAATACGTTGAAGCCGGTAGTCAGATTATTATTACCAATACCTTCAGTGCTACCAGGATTTGTCTGGAACAAAGTGGTTTAGCCGAGAAGGTACGTGAAATTAATATTGCTGGTGTTCAGATCTCAAAGCGGGCTGCCGGAGCTAAAGCGATGGTATTCGCGTCATTAGGCCCAACTGGAAAAAGCCTGTTTATGGGCGAAGTTTCTTCTGAGCAAGTTGCCCAAAGCTATCAAGAACAGGCTGCTGCATTGGCATCTGGTGGTGCTGATGGCCTCGTGGTGGAAACGATGATGGATCTGCAAGAAGCGGAGTTAGCGGTTCAAGCTGCGAAAAGCACTCGTTTGCCAGTTGTTGCTTGCATGACTTTTGGTAAAGGAAAAAACAAAGATCATACAATGATGGGCGTCACTGTTGAGGAGGCTGTCAAAAGTTTCAGCCATTTGGGCGTGGATGTTGTTGGTAGTAACTGTGGGCAAGGTCTGGAAGGTATGTTGAAGACCTGTGAAATTCTAAAAGAACAAACTGATCTTCCGATTTGGATCAAGAGCAATGCTGGAATTCCCAGGTATGAAGATGGCGAAACTATCTATGGTACGACGGCGGAGCAATTCGTGGAGCTGGCAGGGCCTGTTATTGATGCCGGAGCAGACTTTATTGGCGGTTGCTGTGGCACCAGTCCCAGCTTATATAAAATTGATTTCTCAAAAGTATAAATAGTTCTAGTGACAAACAGCTTTTCCATGAGCCTCATATGAAAAGAATCATGGAAGTTTCCCAAAAAAAACACAAGAATTCTATCGAAGGCCAAAGGGTCAGGCGCCCAAGTGAGCATGATCCCGGTGTTGCGTTCCCTCAATCGCCATCAGGTGTGCAATCGGCTTGACGCGAAGCTTGATTTCAATCGAACGGAAGACGCCAAATGGCAATTGGCGGACGCGGTATACTGAGGTTCGAGCTCTGTAGAATCTGATTTCAAGGATTTGATTCGATTGTTTAGTCAGTTTGAGAGACAGGATCGAAAATAGGAGGATAAAATGAGGCGTATACCGACGGCGGGTACTAGTACGCTGAAGGGTTGGGGCATGAATACCCTGACCAAAGATGATCTGGAACAAATTCACGCCGCAACGCTCGACGTTCTGCAATCCACAGGGATCTACGTAGATCACGATGAGGCATTGAGCATTCTCGAAAAAGGAGGATGTTGGGTCAATAAGAAAACCAAAGTGGTTCGCTTTCCGCGTCATCTGGTCAATGAGGCGATGGTTCAATGCCCGAGCCACATTTTGTTGGCAGGACGGGATTCTAAAGAAGACTTTATGATGGGAGGCAGAAATGTTGGTTTTACTCCCTTTGGTACTTGCGCGCTAACGCAAGATCTTGAAACCAATGAAATCCGTGAGTCCACACTCGAAGATGTCAAGAACATGGCGATATTGTGTGACGCACTGGAACATGTAGATGTTGTTCTGCCACCAGTTTCAGCTGAAGACATGCCAGCGAGTTCGTACGACCTCCATGGCCTGGCTGTGACTCTTCCAAATACAACCAAACATGTTGTCACAGACGCTGAATCAGGTGATCGGTGTAACAAAATGATTGAAATGGCTGCTGCAATTGTGGGCGGGAAAGACGAGCTGAAACATCGACCCATTGTGTCGTTTGGGGTTTGTCCCACCAGTCCATTACAGCTTATCGGTGAATGTTGTGATGTGATTATCGCATCAGCAAGAAGCTGGATGCCGATAAACGTCTTGAGTATGGCATTGGCAGGAGCTACGGCGCCGATTTCTTTGGCCGGAACATTGGTGGTACACAATGCTGAAGTACTTAGCGGTATTGTATTGGCGCAGGTGACAAATCCAGGAACCCCGATCATGTATGGAAGTTCAACCACTACTTTCAATATGAAAACCGCGACCGCGACGGTTGGCGCTCCTGAAATGGGCATGATCAGCGCAGCAGTCGCTGAAATGGCGCACTATTACGAAGTTCCGTGTTATGTCGGCGGTTCGTAGGTGGATTCCAAGCTACCTGATGCTCAAGCCGGTCACGAAAAAACCCTAACCGCGATGCTACCAGCTTTGGCAGGTGCCAATCTGGTATACGGTTTGGGAATGCTGGAAATGGGTCAGGTATTGAGTTTCAGTCAGATGGTGATGGACAATGAGTTCGCTGCCATGATCAAAAGGTCAATTCGTGGAATCGAAGTCAACGACGAGCTCATGGCTGTTGATGTGATAAAGCAAGTCGGAATCGGTGGCAATTTTCTGGGCCAAAAACACACCATGGACCATATCGTTGGTGAACAGGTTCAGGCGGACCTGATCGATCGAAGAATGCGAGGTGGTTGGGAAAAGAAAGGTGCCAAGGATTTACACCAATCGTCTGTAGAAAGAGCCAAGAAGATCCTGGAAACTCATCAACCTAAACCATTAGAAGGTGGTCTGGCTGAAGAACTTGTAAAAATTGCGAAAAGTGCTGAATAAGCAGCCCGCACTATTTTGATGAATCAATAACTTGTTTTTTAGCGGGGAATAACCATGAAACAACTTTTTGAGCAAGCTAGTAAAGCCGTAACGGATGCAGATCAGGATCTGGTTAAAGCGGTAGTTGAACAAGCACTAGCTGAAGGCATTGATACTGCTGTGCTTTTAGAGCAGGGCTTTATACCGGGTATTGCTGAGGTTGGAGAAAAATTTGAAAATGAGGAAGTTTTTCTCCCAGCACTTTTTATGGCATCAGAAGCTATGAAGCTAGCAGCTGATCTTTGTAATAAAGCTATTAAAGGCGACCAGATTACTTCAAAAGGTGTAGTCGTCTTGGGAACCGTTCAAGGCGACATTCATGATATCGGTAAAAGCATAGTCGGGTCTTTTTTAGCCGCCAGTGGTTTTACAATACATGATCTCGGAAGAGATGTTTCTGCGGAGGCTTTTGTTGACAAAGCGACCGAGGTAAATGCTGATGTGATTGCTACTAGTGCTTTGCTGACGACTACGATGAAAGCGCAAGCCAATTTGGAGGACATTCTCACTGAAGAATCTCTAAAAGGAAAGATCAAGACAATGGTTGGCGGTGTCCCTGTTAATCAAGCGTGGGCAGATAATATCGGAGCCGACGGTTACGCTGAGGATGCCGCCGGAGCGGCCCGAAAGATCAAGGAGTTAATAGGAAGGTAGTTTCGGTGAGTTTCCATGGACGTCCACCTGCGTCCACTAGCATATGCGGTGTAGGGACTTAGGGCATCTCGAGATTCCACCGAAGCCGCTGTGATCGCATGGCCGTGCTCGCCAAACTCCGGAGCCCGCTTTCGGACCCCTAAGAGCCCGTCAGATTCGATTCCCCGACGACTAGGGGCATCTACTTGGAATGGCCCTCGCGTGAAAGACGGGGCGCTGAGCAAATCGAGCCGGTTCTGTGCGCTCAAGTCTTGAAGGGGTAGAGACGATAATGTCAATACATATGTATTGACAAAATACTCTACGGATCTAGACTCTGCTCTATGCCCAAGAACCTCAAGACCGCCCAGCTTCAGATTCGAGTCTCCGGATCTCAGAAGGCTGCGCTCAGACGGCACGCCAAACGGGCTGGGATGAGCATGTCTGACTGGGTGCTCAGCAGGGTCCTCCCCCCGCTCAGGGAGACCTTTCAAGGCTTGCTCAAGGCATTGTCCACCGCCGAGAAACCGGGCTACGTCCTTGCAGAGTTGAACGAGCTGCTGACCCAGCTCACTACCGGTGAGTTCAAGCTAGCTGTGTCGGAGCCTCCGCAGGTGCAGCTTGACTCGTATTGGGGAAACTACGTAGCCGCGATGATCGAGCAGGCTGCGGCCAGGAAAAGCACTGAAGCTCCCTCGTGGACTGAGAATGTGCAGCCGCTCGAGGATCCAGTTTTTGGTTCTTCTCTGAAGAACCTCAGGCTGCACCTTCTCACGCACTCTCCTGTGGCGTTCCGTTGCCGGAACATCTTTATCGACTCCAGCATCGGAGACAGGGTGTAGGGTGTCTGCTCTATCGAGACAGGACATTGAACGCCTTCTCACGCTCCTCAACAAAGAGCTGCGGTCGGCGTCGGTCAATGGGGAAGTGTATCTCGTAGGTGGCGCAGTAATGTGTCTAGCCTTCGGCGCCCGTGAATCGACGCGAGATGTCGATGGATACTTCGAGCCGACGAAAAAGATCAGAGAAGCTGCGGCAAGGGTAGCTGTCGAAGGTGGAGTGGATGAACACTGGCTGAACGATGGTGTAAAGGGCTATCTCAGCAAAAAGGGATCATTCTCCAAGCATTTGGAACTGAGCAATCTCAAGGTGTTCTGCGCCGACGCGAACTACCTGTTAGCGATGAAGTGCCTGGCGATGCGAATCGGAGAGGAGTTTCAGGACTTAGACGACATCCGCTACCTGCTGCGCCACATCGGATTGCGAGAGTACGAAGACGCTCTCGAAGTCATCACGAAGTACTATCCCCTCGAACGGATTCCTCAGAAGACGCTCTACGCTCTTGAGGAACTCCTTGAGAACGACTCGAATCAACCTCAGTAGGCTGGAGGCTCCGCCGCTGACGGGGGCTTGCTATGTCGGGTAAAAATCCCTGAGGCACTCGTTTCGGCTCTAAGTGCCTGATCTTGTGGGTACGGACGCGGGTTCGCGAGCGGACGAGCGGTGCTCGTCCGCGATGCGCATCGCCAGCTTCGCTGGCTCGCGATTCCCGCCTACCGGCGCTTCCCACGCTATTGATCGAAACGACCCGATTTGATCGGTTCAGGCGAAATTCGTCAACGAAATCAACCTCAGCATCTCCTTGCCAACGTGGGGGTCGCGGCCGACGCAGTCGCATGCTTCGCCGGTTCGCGGCCGAGCTTCGCTCGGCGAGCGTCAGCGAGCCCGGTCTCGTTCTCCATCGAAACTTCAGCCCCGCCAAGTATTTAGCCTGGCGGGTTGATACGTTTGAAGCTTTCCCGTGACCTAGCCTGAAATATCTGGTCTAGTCAATGCAGGCAGGTCATATCCGGCTTGTACCCATCCCAAAAAAAGGAATGTTCATGAAGCCCACATTTTTCGCTCCGCTTGTGATCCTGGTTCTGATGATTGGTTTTCTTCAGCCGGCATTGGCCGATTTATATATCTCCGAGGAAAAACAGGCCGTTATTGACCAGGTTGACGCTCTGGAACAAGAAATTGAAAACATGTCCATGGAGTTGTGGAACTACTCGGAAATAGCTTTGCGAGAAGTCAGGTCCGCTGAATTTCTGGCAGCCAGCCTGGAGGCGGAAGGCTTCAAACTTGAACGCGGTGTGGCTGACATGCCAACCGCATTCGTCGCTGAGTGGGGTGATGGCGGGCCCGTGATCGGCATATTGGCTGAGTACGATGCCCTACCCAATATTGGTAATGATCCCGTGCCTCTGAGGCAGGCCCGCGCAGATGGCAATCCCCACGGACACGGTTGTGGGCACAATTTGTTTGGCGCGGGCTCGGTGGGGCGCGGCCATCGCCCTCAAGCGCACCATGGAAGCACATGGCATCCAGGGGACGGTAAAACTCTTTGGCTCTCCGGCGGAAGAAACCGTGGTTGGCAAGGTTTACATGGCCAACGCCGGTGTTTTCGACGGCATCGACATTACCCTGGACTGGCATCCCTTCGACGTCACCGAAGTCACCAATGAGCAGGGCCAGGCCTTGAATAATTTCCAGGTGGAATTTTTCGGCAAGTCGGCACACAGCGCCTTCGATCCCTGGAATGGCAGAAGCGCATTGGATGCAGTGGAACTGATGAACCATGCCGCCAACATGATGCGGGAGCACATCGAACCGACCGCGCGCATCCACTACGTCATTCCAAACGCAGGCGAAGCACCCAATGTCGTGCCTGCATATGCCAAGGTTTGGTATTACGTGCGTGATTCCAACCGCAGGAGCGTGGAAGCGCACTATGAATGGTTGACCCAGATTGTCGAAGCGGCAGCCATGGCAACCCAAACCACCTACAAAATGACGCTCATCACGGGCGTTCACGAAATACTGTTGAATCGCCCGTTACAGGAAGCCGCGCAGGCAAATCTTGAATACATCGGCGCCCCGGTTTTCAGCGAAGAAGATCAGGCTTTCACCAAGAAACTACAGGCGGAACTCGGCATCGAACCGCTGGGCTATCCCAGTGAAGTAGAACCTCTCGAGGATGGCGTTGAACCGCCGGAGGGCGGTTCAACGGATGTGGCTGAAGTCACAAGACTGGCTCCAGGCGTGAGCATTTATGTGGCCACGGCCGGGCTGAACCTGCCCTGGCACAGCTGGTCGGCCGCCGCCAGTCATGGCAGACCGGGCGCCGCCAGGGGAGCATCGGTCGCTGCAAAGACACTGGCCATGACGGCCATGGACTTTCTACAGGATGAGGATTTGCGCAACAGGGCGAAGGCCGAGTTTGATGAAAAAATGAAGGACCATCCTTACGTTTCGCCGATCCCAGCGGGGCAAAAACCACTGCTGCCGGAAAAACTAGGGCCTAACAAGGGGGCAGGATACAAATTATCAAAAAGGAATCCGGCCCCGTAACCGACCAGTTTTTGAGCGGAAAACTCATTGGGGATGGCGGTGGCCAGGGCGGGTTGCCTTGCTCGACCTTGGCGGCAAAGTTAGGTGTCACTTCAAGGTCCCACACGGGGCGCTGCAGCCCCACCTCCTTTTCCTACGGGGTGGCGGGTTCGCGAGCGGACGAGCGGTGCTCGTCCGCGATGCGCATCGCCAGCTTCGCTGGCTCGCGATTCCCGCCTCCGGCGCTTCCCCCACTATTGACCGAAACGACCCGATAGGACCGCTTCAGGCGAAATTCCTCAATGAAATCAACCCCAGCATCTCCTTGCCAACGTGGGGTCGCGGCCGATGCAGTCTGCGGATGTCTTGCGAAGTCCGAGAAGGCGCCTGCTAACGTGAGTCAACAATCACAACGATGTCAGGAGGATGATTCCATTGACTCGATTGAGATCCGTTGTGGCGAACACGGCGCTGGCCGCGCTCGTGTGGACGATGTCAGCTCCTGTGAGCTTCGCGACCGAAACCGTTTCTGCGGAACTGCTCGAGGTCATGGAGTGGCGTATGGTCGGGCCGTATCGCGGCGGACGCGTCACGACCGTGACCGGCGTGCCGGGCAACCCGCAGCTCTATTACATGGGCGCCACGGGTGGCGGCGTGTGGAAGACCGAGAACGCCGGGCTGTCCTGGGAGAACATTTCCGACGAGTACTTCAACGTGGGAACGATCGGCGCGATCGCGGTCGCCGAATCCGACCCCTAATGTCATCTACGTCGGCACGGGTGAGAAATCGATACGCGGCGTGACGACGAGTCACGGCGATGGCGTCTACAAGTCGACCGACGCGGGTGTCACCTGGACCCATGTCGGGCTGCCGAAGGCCGGGCAGATCTCGCGCATCAAGATCCACCCGCAGAATCCCAACATCGCCTACGTCGGTGTGCAGGGCCAGATCTGGGGGCCGAGCGACGAGCGCGGGGTGTATCGCACGACAGATGGCGGTCAGACCTGGGAACAGGTTCTGAAGGTCGATGCGCAGACAGGGCGCAACCGACCTCAGGATGGATCCGACCAACCCGCGGATCCTGTATGCGGCGATGTGGGAGCACGGCCGCAAGCCCGTGGTTCGTGACTTTCCGGGGGCCGGGCCGGCGGCATCTTCAAATCGACCGACGGCGGCGACAACTGGACCAAGCTGGCCGGAGGCCTGCCCGAATTCATCGGCAAGATCGGCGTGGACGTGTCGGCGAGCAACCCGAAGCGCCTGTATGCGATCGTCGAAGCGCTTCCGCCCGAAGGCGGCCTGTATCGCAGCGACGACGCGGGCGAGACCTGGGAGCTCAAGAACAGTACGCGCATCCTGTGGTCACGCTCCTGGTACTACATGCACATCGCCGCGGATCCCGTTGACGAGAATATCGTCTATGTCCTCAACGTGACATTCATGAAATCAATCGATGGCGGCGTGACGTTCGAGAAGAAGAGCACGCCACACGGCGATCACCACGATCACTGGATCAACCCCAACAACAACAAGAACATGATCAATGCCAACGACGGCGGCGCGACGGTCACGTTCGACGGCGGCGAGAGCTGGTCGAGCATCGTGAACCAGCCGACCGCGCAGTTCTACCGCGTCAACACGGACAACCAGTTTCCATATCGAATCTACGGCGGGCAGCAGGATAACTCCACGGTTGCAATTCTCAGCGAGACGTACGACGGCGGCATCGGCAGTGATGACTTCTTTGCGGTAGGCGGTGGTGAAAGTGCGCACATCGCGTTCGATCCGGATGATCCGACGCTGGTCTATGCGACCACGATCAACGGCACGCTGACCGAATACAATGCAGACAACGAACGCACCCGCGAGATCAAGCCGTATCCCGAGTATGTGTACGGCATGGAGTCGAAGGATCTGCGCTACCGGTCCAACTGGAATGCGCCGGTCACGGCGTCGCTACAGAACCCGAGTGTGATCTATTACGGCACGGAGAAGGTGCTGCGCACGAAAGACCGTGGCGTCACGTTCGAGGAGATCAGCCCGGACCTGACGAAGAACGAGAAGGATAAGCAGGGCCTGAACGGAGGGCCGATAACGGTCGAAAACGTCGGCGCCGAGTTCTACGGCACGATTCTGACGATCACGGCATCACCCCACGAATACGGCACGGTCTGGGTGGGCAGCGACGACGGCTTGGTCCACGTCACGCGAGACGACGGCGAGACGTGGCAGAACGTGACGCCGGGCAACCTGCGCGGCGCGATGGTGAACGCGATCGACGTCAGCCCTCACGACCCGGGCACCGCCTACATCGCGGTTGCCGGGTACAAGCTGAACGACTTCCGGCCGTACATCTACAAACTGACCAATTACGGTCGCCGGTCGACGCGGCTCGATCGCAATCTGCCCAAGCACAATTTCATCCGCGTCGTGCGCGAAGACCCGGAACGCCAGGGTCTGCTGTACGCGGGTGGCGAGGGCGGCATGTACGTGTCATTCGACGACGGTGCACACTGGCAGGTTCTGGATACCGGCCTGCCCACGGTGCCCGTCACGGATCTGATGGTGCGCCAAGGCGACCTCGTCGCATCGACTCAGGGCCGGGGTTTCTGGGTGCTCGATGACCTGAGCCCGCTGCGGCAGGCGAGTGATGCGATTGCGGACAAGCCGCTGCATGTCTTCACACCCGGACCCGTGCAGATGGTGAAAGGCGGGGGCAAAGCAGGCGACCTCGAGGCCGAGAATCCGCCGCGGGGCGCCGTGTTCCGGTATCACCTTCGCGACAAGCACGATGCGCCGCTCGAGATCGAGATCAGCGATCACGCGGGCAACGTCGTTCGCCGCTACTCGAGCGAGGAAGGAGACTTCGAGCGCTGCGTCCTCGGCAATAACGACCAGCGGTCGCCGTTCGAGGTGGAGTACCCCCCGACCGAACAGGGCGCGAACCAGTGGGTCTGGGACATGCGCCGCGACGGGCGCCACTGTATCGACGACATCAAGATCTTCGAGGGATTCGCGGGCGCATTCGTGCAACCCGGTCATTACACCGCGAAAGTGTCGATCGGCGGTTTCGCGGATACGGTCGAGCTGACGCTCGTCGCCGACCGGCGTGTCGATGCGAGCGCCGGAGACTTCGAGCTCGTCGAATCGAAAATCCTCGCCCTCACAAATCTGATGAACGAGCTTGTCGATGGCGTGGCAGCGAATCGCAAGTCGCGCGCCGAGATCGAGGCCCTGATGAAGGACTATGGGTCCACTGCGCCGCTGCAGGAGATGGGCGGTCGTACCGTCGAACGCCTGATCGCATGGGAGAAAGATGTGTATCAGGTCGACTACGAGACCGGTGAGGATGAGGACAACCTGCCGGGCAAACTGATCAGCCAGGTGCGCCATCTGCTCGATGTCATCGACTACGCCGGGCCTCCGGTCGCGGCAGGGGCGCTCGAGCGCCTTGCCGACCTCGAGGCAGAGTGGGACGCGCTGCGTGCGGAACTCGATACCATCACGTCCACTGATATCGCCGCCGTCAACCAGTGGGCGCGCGATAACACCATTCCGCATATCTCACTGCCAAACTGATGTTCGGCCCCCTCGGGCCTGACTCGCCACTTGACGGAACCCTGGGTTATCGTGCCCACGAATCGCTCTGGGCTCCCACGAGGCGCCCTGATTCCCGCTGGGCGTCGCCCGCTGGTCACCATTGGATCCCACCGAAATGAGGAATCACCGGCTCATGATGTCGAAACAGTCGAAGCAATTCCCGATCCCCTCGCTGGCTCTCCTCTCGATCGTATCGAGCTTGATCTTGTGGAACCCCGTGGCACTCGCTGCACGGGACGAGGCTCGCCGCCTCTTCGAGCCCGCGGACGTGCATCGTCTCTTCGACGTCTCCGACCTGGCGATCTCGCCGGAAGGAGACTGGGTTGCCTACAGCGTTGAGACGACCGATATCGACGAAGATCGCTACAGCTCCGACCTCTACATGGTGAGCTGGGACGGCGCGACCCGGGTGCAACTCACGCATACCGAGAAGCACAGCGAGGGCCACCCGCGCTTCAGCCCCGATGGCAAGTACCTGGCCTTCATCGCCTCGCGTGGTGGCGAAGGCGACGAGAAGGATCCGAAATCCAAGGCGCAGGTCTGGCTGCTCAACCGGGCCGGCGGTGAGGCGCAGCGGGTGACCGAGTTACCTGGTGGTGTGTCGGACTTCGAGTGGGCTCCTGGCGGGCAGCGTCTGGTGCTGGTGTCCGGCGACCCGGACCCGGACGAGGTCGAGACGGAAGACGCCGGTGGAGAGGGCGATGGGAGCAAGCCAGAGAAGAAGAAGTCGAAGACACCCAAGCCGATCGTCGTCAACCGCTACCATTTCAAGAGGGACTGGGAGGGGTATCTGGAAGACCGCTACGAGCGTCTCTATCTCTTCGATCTCGCGACGAGGAAAGCGACGCTCCTGACCGAGGGCGCCTTCGACAGCAATCAACCCGCCTGGTCACCCGACGGCAAGTGGATCGCCTTTACGAGCAAGCGTCCGAGCGAGGAGCAGCCCGACCCCGATCGCACGTTGAACACCGACATCTACCTGCTCGAAGCTCGCGAGGGAGCCAAGGCCCGAAAGCTGACCGAGTGGACGGGTGCCGATTCCGCGCCGATCTGGAGCCCCGATGGGACGAAGATCGCTTACATTCAGGGGACGGCCGGGAAATACGCTGGCTATGGCTCGTCTCAAATCGCCGTCCTTCCGATCGCCGCCGGAGCACCCACCAGTGCGAGTCCAACGCTCCCCAGCGAGGCGCTCGATCGAAGCGTGAGCAATCTTCGCTGGTCGCTCGACGGCCAGACGCTGTTCTTCGGCTTCGACGACGACCGCGAACGCTTCGTTGGCTCCGTACCGGCTGTGGGAGGCAAGATCGAGCGCCGCAAGCTCCCCGAGTCGGCGCTTGCCACGAGCATTGTTTACGCCTTCGAAGTCGGTCGGAAGGGCATCGCGGCGCTCGCGACATCTCCCACGCATCCACCGGAAATCTTCCGCTTGGGCGATGGCCTCGCGCTCAGTGACCACAACCGCGCCCTGCGCGAGCAGATCGCCTGGGCGAATGTGCGGGGCATCGACGTCACGAGCGAGGATGGAACGCGCATCGGTGCGATGCTCTACGAGCCCTCCCCGGAAAACGGCTCCGCAAGCCCTTGCCAACGATCGCGTTCATCCACGGCGGCCCGTTCGCGCAGGACGCCTATGAGTTCGATTGGATCGCCCAGTCCTTCGCCGCCGCCGGCTACCTGGTGGTGCAACCGAATTATCGCGGTAGCTCGGGCCGCGGCGCTGATTTCTCGCGCACCCTGTACGCGAAGTGGGCCGATGGGGTCCAGGACATCCACGCCGTCATGGATTATCTGGTCGCCGAGGGACTCTCCGACCCGAAGCGACTGGGCATCGGTGGCTGGAGCTACGGCGGCATCAACACCAACTACGCCATCGCGACCGACACGAGGTTCAGGGCCGCGGTGAGCGGCGCCGGAGCCGCCAACCTCATAGCCGGCTATGGCACCGACCAATACATCCACGATTACGAGAGCGAGGTCGGAAAGCCCTGGGTCGAAGAGGACCTGGCTCGCTACATCGAACTCTCTTTCCCGTTCTTCCACGCGGACCGCATTCAGACACCGACGCTGTTCATGTGCGGGGAAAAGGACTTCAACGTGCCGCTCATCAACTCGGAGCAGATGTACATGGCGCTCAAGAGCCTCGGGATTCCAACGGAGCTGGTCATCTATCCAGGGCAGTACCATTGGCCCTCGGTACCTAGCTACATGGAAGATCTAGTAGTGCGATGGATCGCCTGGTACGACGCGCATCTGAAGTAGGTCGTTCCGCGTGCTCGGGCATTGCGCGCGCCGAGTTCCTTCTCGGGGCCGGCTCGCTACTCGACGGAACCCTGGGTTATTCAATGCGGGAACTTCGCAGCTTCAATGGCCTTCTACTCGGCCGCCTTGGCGGGCTCGTCATTGGCGGCCTGCTCGGCTACGCGGCGACTCAGAAAGACTTCACGCATCCAGCTTGCGTTCGTAGGCGCGGATGATCTCATCGCCCTGCCGGATCAGGTTTGCATCGATCGGCTGAACCTGGTGTTCCTTCAGCAGCTGTTCCACGATCTTCCTCGAATCGGACGCCAGCGTCGCGGCGTCTGCTGAGAGCATCTTCAGCTTGTCCACGTCCCACTGGGTGGTTTCTTCTCGCATGTACCGCTTCGTGTGTTTGCTCGCCAGGAAGTGACGTCCATGGCCGGTCTTCTCGACCGCATCGAGCCCGATCCTCTCTTCCGTGATCTCTACTTCCTTCCTGAAATCACGAATGCACTCCCAGATGTACGCATCGATCACGAGCTGCTCGCACGAGCAGCCCATCGCGGAGTTGATACCTCCCAGTCCGGTGAGGATGTCGGTACGGCTTGCGGCGCCCAGGAATTGAATCGCCAGATCATTGAAGGGGCCGATATTGGGCTGGATATCGCTCCCGAAGCCGCTGTCGGACACCAGGCAGGGCAGGTGATACCTCTTTGCCAGCTGGCCCAGAGCGATGCTGATCAAAGTCTTTTCGGGTGCTGAGTAGTTGATGGCGCCGGTCTGCATGTTCATCGGTGCGGATTCGGACGTGTAGATGTGGGGCGACCCGGGGCGGGCCGCCTGGGTGATAGTGAGGCTGGCCAGATTCTCCGTATTGGCATTGGTCACCATTCCCGCCACGGGGACCGGCGCACTGATGCCCCCCATGGACATCGACATCGAGCAGATCGGAACGCCGGCCTTCGCAAATTCCACCTGGGCTTCGATGGCTCCCTCCTCGAAGGCGAGCGGTGCGATCGGGCAGCTGATCACGGACATCAGGGGGCGTTTTCTCAAGGCGTCGCGACCGCCGGCGACCAGCGCGGCGAGCTCGATCTGAACATTGGCGTCTTCCGCGCTCTGGACGGTCACCCCCGTAACGTGCTTGGAGGTATTCTGCATGGTGACCCACAGCTCGTGGGGTCCGTGCGCGAGACTCGGAACGTCTCCTGCCGTTAGCGCCGTCCAGAGGAAATCCACCGCTCGAGCGCGTCTCCGAGCTTCGCGAACTCACCGGCATCCTCCCGCGTCGAGGGGCGATACTCCCCGGTGCGCCAGTCGGTAACATTGATCACGAGGCCGCTCGTCGTCGCGTACGGGTATGGATAGGACGGCATCGGCAGATCCTGCTCCGGATTCCGCGCACACAGAGCGAACTCCTTGGGCGCCGTCTCAAGCGCTCTCTCGATCATCTCTTCCGGCAGCTTTGCGATCATCGTGTCGTAGTCGACCCGGGCGCCCTTCTCCTCCAGCAGCTGCAGGACCGACCGGCTGTGGACATTCACACCGATCGTCTCGAGTGTCTTGATGCTCTGTTTGTGGATGAGGTCTTCTTCTCGCTCATTCAGGAAGATCAATTCTGCACGGGCCATCTTGGTACCTCTGGTCTGGGGCCGGGTTTCGTTTCCTCCCTATAGTAGTGTTTGATCCGCCGTTCGGGAGGGCGCTCCCCAGATTTCGGGTCTCCCCGAGGAGCGCGTAGCATCACCGCTACGCAAGCGTGCCCAATGCCGCTCTCTGCCCCGGCTCGGGAAGGTTCGTCAATGATTTGTGTAGGACCCGCGGCTAGTCCACGTAACCTCTGCCAATGGCAGAAAAGGGGAGGTCCACCTCCAGTTCTGGGACCTGCTCGGCGATCCAGGCAGTGAAAGTGTTGCTGTTGGGACCTGGAAAGGCCTTGTAGATCATTTTCCAGGGGTAGGCATGGGCAGCCGCGTCAACGGCATCGATCAGTTTGTCGACTCCCATGCCCCGATGCTCTTTGATGATTTGGGGCTTCTCGCCGTACCAATAGCGATCGGGGACGTCCTGGGTAATCTTCATGACGGGTTGTCCGTTACCACCGCGCCAACCGACCACGTCGTATACCGTGTAGAAGTCTTCGCTGGTTCGTTTGGTGGCAATCCAGGTGTGAATCGCAAACCAACCACGCCAGCCCCAGGCTTTGGCACCGTAGACGTGTAGAACGGCTTCCTTTGTTGCTGAGGGGTCGGGCGCGATCCCCGCAGATTCACGACTGGCGGTGCGCCAGTCTTTATCAGAAGAACAGCTCGACAAAATCAATCCGATCAGGACATATACCGGTATTCGTTTCAAGGTTTTCATAAATTCATACTTCGCGAAATCATGGTTCCAATCAGAATGGCACTGCAGTTCTTGTAGCCCCCCTCGGCATTACTCGCTACTCAACAGAATCATGGGTGATCGGGCGGGGCACTGATGTCAGCGAAACTCAGATCGGTCTCTTTATCCTGTATCGAATACGCGTACGGTCTTGGCGTTAGCATCGGCGAGTGTTGCCCGTCAGCTGAGTTTGAACCCAATCGAGGGATGGACTAAGAGAGGGTTCCAGGCTCCGAAAGGAGAAGGAACCATGGAGAAAAAGGCATCGGCCGAGGCCATCGGCCCCGTGCCGGCTCGGCCGCCCCGGTTACTGGACTGGCTCTTCACGCCGCCCTTCCTCCTGGCGTTCGGCGCCACTTTGATGATCTTCGACCCGCTCCAGCGCCTGGCGCGTCTGTTCGGAAGGCGCCCCCAGGAGATCGTCGCCGGAGTGCTGCAGCTGTGTCTCATGTGGACATTGCGGCTGTGCGGGACGCGCCTGATCGTCGAGCGCGATGCGTCGGTAGCCCCCAACACGCCCTACATCCTGATCGCCAATCACCAGAGCATGTTCGACGTCCCCATGTTCGGTGCCCTCCTCTTCACCAACTACCCGAAGTACGTGGCGAAGCGCGAGCTGTCCCACTGGATCCCGAGCATCTCCTACAACCTCCGGCGCGGCGGCAACGGCCTCATCGATCGGGGTGACCGGGGCCAGGCGGAGACGGTGATCCGGGAACTGGGGCGACGCTCCCAGGAGCGGGGCGTGTCGGTGGTCATTTTCCCCGAAGGCACGCGCGCCCGTTCCGGCGCCATGGGGCGGTTCAGGCGCGCAGGGACGCTGGCGTTGCTCGATGCGGCGCCGAACCTCGAGGTGGTCCCCGTGGCCATCGACGGGTCCTGGCGTTTGCTTGCCCACAATCATCTCCCGATCCCCTTTGGCGTGCGGGTGCGGATTCGATTCTGTGCGCCCCTACCACGCGACGGCACGACGAAGGACGCTGAGCTCCTTGCGCGATCGCAAGAGAAAATCGTTGCGACGATTCGCGACTGGCGCGAAGAAGCCGGAGAAAGTTCTGTAAGCCGTTAGTCGAAGACGGGCCGATTGGACCGATGACCCAACAGAGGGTTACGAGGCCGGGTCAACCACCCGCGGTATCCTGTCTCCGGATACACCTCTCAGTACTGGGTAGGAGCAGACCTGTTAGAATCGCCCAGTGTGCGGCTGATCGCCTCTTTCAGGTTCTGGTTGACCAGTTGAACCGATGTGGGTTATCGGATGTGGGAACTTCGCGGCTTCAATCGCTTATCCTCTCCAGAGCTAGGCCCGACTGGGGTGGCTGCAAACCGATCAAGCCAGTCAAGGACGAGAGAAATTAAAGGATACCCGCCATGGAGTCACCGAGTGAGCAAGAAGTAAGGCGATTCAGCTTGTCGTGGGCTGCCGCTATTTCGATTCTGTTCGTAAATGCGCTGGTGATCGGTGGGATGGGCCTGGGTGCGCGTGCCGCCGAGTCGAGCGCGCTCCTCGTCGACATCGATCCGGATGCCTCTCGCATTGAGATCGCGGTCCGGCTCTCCATGGGTTCCTTCAAGGGCGTGTTGAAGAAATACGACGCACGCATCCAGATCGCTGCTGGAGATAAATCCACCAGAGCAGCTGAGCTCGATTTCGATTTCGCTGACCTGAAGACGGGTAATAAACGACGCGACAAAGACATGCTCAAGTGGATGGACTACGAAAATCATCCGAAGGGGAGTTTTCGGCTCGAAGAGCTTGCGGCTCAGGGCGAGCAGCTGGAAGCTCGCGGGACGGTGACGATTCACGGTGTTAGTAAGCCGATCGCGTTTCCCGTCACGATTGCCGTTGAGGGTAAACACGTGACCGCCGAAGGCAGCGCCAAGCTCAACTTCCTCGACTTCGACCTGAAGCCCATTCGCAAGATGCTCTTCATAACCGTAAAGCCGGAAATGATCATCGACTTCCACCTCGAAGGTCAATATTGAGAGGGCTCCGAGGCCGGATTAGCCGCCTGCGGGATCTCGTCTACTGACACACCTCTCAGTACTGAGTAGGAGCCGAGAGTCTGCCATCGCACACGAGGGAGACGGTGCAAAGACGAAACGAATCCAACGAAGGTGAAAACTGAATGCTGTTGGTACCGATTCGAGGGTCTTCTGGGAAATGTCAGAAATTCATCGTGACAGCATGAGCGGTGTGAATCTCGAGCTCGAGACGGATCGATTGCTCCTCCGGCCGCTCACTCGAGGCGACTGGGATATGGCCTTGGAGACGTTCATGGACCCGGAAGTGATGAAATTCGTTGCGGACGTCAGCAGTGAAGAGGCCCTGGCAGCGGAGATGAAAGCCGCTATCCGGCGCGGTGCTGGAGGCCGCATTGGCGTTTGGTGCGTGCTTCAACGCGAGACGGGCGAAAAACTCGGAACCGCGATCCTTCTGCCCCTGCCAATAGAAGAGGATGACACCGACTGGTCTCTTCTGCAGGAAGACCGATATCCCAATGCGGACATCGAAGTCGGCTATATCCTGAGGCGATCGGCATGGGGAAAAGGGTATGCGACTGAAGCCTGCCGCCGCTTGGTTCAATTTGCATTTGAAGAAACGGAACTTGACGAGATTGTCGCGGTGACTGACCCGCGCAATGCAGTCTCGCAAAAAGTCCTCAGGAAATGTGGCCTTCGGGAGGAAGGCTTGCGACGCGCATATACCGAAGAGTGCTCAGCATTTCGCATTAGTCGACAGCAGTGGTTGGAGTTGCAGACAGCTTCTGTCTAACCACGATGCTCGAAGGCACTGCAATCGCCGATTGCGCCGCTGTGCCTGCTGAAATTCTGGACCGCCGCCATTGCAGTAGCGACGCCCTCGAACCCGGGCGCCGCTGGAGGGGGAATGCCCCGCTTATTGGCGCCGCGGGGGTGCCGTTTCCAGTGTTGACTGCCGTCCTGTGTGCCGCGATATGCCGCCGTATTCCGGCCAACAGAGAGATCGACCCAATACGGTCAGCAAATTGACCCAGATCGGCTCTGTTGTACTCCGCTTCGTGTCCGCATGATCTCGATGTGATTGTGATGAAAGTCGCTAGTGGGTGGAGATCGAACCTGGCCAACCATCAGGAAATACTCGGTGTTGTCCAGTCGGGCCCTTTGCCAGCTGTCTGTCATCCCCTCAAGCGGAGCTGGATCCCTCCCCATGCTCACGCTGGCTGCCAAGGGGCCCGACTCCACTCTCGAAATGGAATGAATCTGGCAGCAACGAGTGATCGCAAGAAATCGGAGGTTTCGAATGTCGGCACGCATGATTCATGAAACACCGGGCGAACTCTGGGCGCTCTCAAATCAGCGAACGATCACCCTTCTGGATCTGGTTGCAGATTTGCTGGAAGACGGCATTACCGACTGCGAAGTCGTCGAACAGGTAATGGATCTCGTGACTAGTGGACGCGTGCACCTGATCGGTCAAGTGGTCGGGCGAGATCTACTCGCACACTGAAGTTGGCCCCTCGTCAACTCGTCAATGTGGATTTCAAGTTGCCGCAGGTCACGGTTAACGCCACAAGGCAGGCTTACCGCTCGGGGCAACTCACGCCATCCGGATGATTGATCATCGTCGCACAGTAGTTGCAGTGGATACATTCGCTTGAATAGAGATGGCCTTGATCGAGTGATGCCTTCATGTTGTTGACCAGATTCGGGTCCCGAATGAGCGCCCGACCCAACTGAATGAAGTCAAAACCTGCTGACATGACTTTCTCCACATCATCTGATGTGCTGCAACCTCCCACATAGATCACCTGGCAATTGAGCTCGTCGCGCACTTTCCTTGCACCATCCAGCAGGTATAGGTCCTCATACGGATACGACTTGAACATCATTGGACCGACAAGCCTCAAGCCTGCACGGGTTATGAAGCTGGGCTCATTGGCCAGCATCCCCTTCAACATGCTGTCACCACGAAATATCTTCATTGGGTTGTGACTACTGGCGCCATCAGAAACGATCACTGCATCGATACCTGCCTTGTCCAGTTGCCGTGCAAATTCGATTGTTTCCCCTTCTGAAATCCCGCCTCCAACGCCATCGGTAAGGCTGAGCTTCCCAGTCAGGGGAATCTCGCCCCCGGTAGCAGACTGAACGGCACCCAGTACTTCCAGCGGTAACCGCATTCGATTGCCGAGACTGCCTCCATAGACGTCACTGCGCCTGTTGGTTAGTGGGCTCAAGAACTGACTGAGCGCATAGCCATGACCAAAGTGAATTTCGATCGCATCAAATCCCACATCCAGCATGAATCTGGCAGCTTCTCCGAATGTTTTCCCTAGATACTGCATGTCGATCGCATTCATCGCCGAAACAAAGGGCTTTCCGGCTGTTAGGCCAATCATGGATAGTTTGGCAGAGGGACCCTGGGGTCTCTTCAATCGTATTAACTTTTTGTTACCTGAGAATCCCCCACAATGCGTCAACTGACCGCATACTTTCGCACCCGTCTTGTGAATCCGTTGAATCGTGTCGCTCAATGTCGACCGAATGCCTTCGTGCATATACATCATATGGTCATAGATGCGACCATCCGCTTCCGCAGCACAATAGGCAAAGTTGGTCATCGCAATGCCGCCATCGACAGGCGCCAGATGAAAGTCGAGAAAGGGCTGACCAGGAACTCCGCCCGGAGTTTTGCCTTCAAAAGTGGCGGCCTTCAGGAATCTATTCTTGAGCTCGAGGCTGCCAAGCTTCGCGCCGTCGAATGCTCGCTCCAAATGTTCGCTCATGGCTCTAGACTCAATCGAATTCCCATAAAGAGTTAGCTTACTATTTAGTGCGAATGGCAAGTTTGTCGACTCCGCTTACCTAGCCTGGAATATCGGGTTCAGATCGCCTCAGCTGGTTTCACTAACATAGGAACTGGTACGACAAACGGGGCAGGTCAGCACCCATGCTCCTGCCGCCGACTTTTCCACACCGGACCGCCTGTAGCGCGTTCGGCTACGATTGCAGAACCATGAGAGTCTTCACACTCGCGCAACGGCCTGAGCTGAAAATTGAATTCGAAGAGTTGGACGAGCGCCTTTGGCCGGAGTTCATGTTGCATGGCGACATGAACGACCCCGAAGACTTTGTGGATTTCGACGAGTATCAATTCGCATACATCAATGATTCGGACCAGGTGATCGCCGGAGGCCAGACCATCCCGTTTCATTGGTCTGGCGTCACCGAAGAACTTCCCGAAACCATGGATGCGATATTGCAGAATGCGCTCGCCAGCCGAGAGGCGACCGCTGCCACGAGTGAGCCGAACACCCAGCGGGCGAATTATCTTTGTGCGATTGCTGCGATCGTGGATGAACCTGCGCGCGGCCAGGGGATGAGCCGAACGATCTTATTGGAGATGAAAGGACTCGCCCGACGCAAGGGCTTGCTCGGTGTGGTCGCCCCCGTTCGCCCCACTTCCAAACCCAAACATCCGGAACTCTCGATGGAGGTATATGCGGACTGGCGCCGCGAAGATGGCCAACTCTACGACGCCTGGCTTCGGGTTCACGAACAGCTGGGTGGTAAGCGTCTGGGCCTCGCCCCGCGCGCCTTCAACGTGACCGCATCCGTCGCGGATTGGCAGCGCTGGACGGGCATCGCATTCGACCATACGGGCGCCCATGTAGTCCCTGGGGCGCTCGTTCCCGTTGAAATCGATCTCGAGAGCGACACGGGTACCTACATCGAACCCAGCGTCTGGTACCTACACAGTCCCTCTTGAACGGTCGCTAACTCTCACGGGCGAAACGCAGCTTTCCATCTGCGACCCGCGCATGCATCCTCGCAAATGCTGCACCTCGTCCAGCCGGCGCGAATTCGCCCCCGCGTTGCCAGATCAGTCTGTACAGTTCCCCCATGGCCAATTCGAAGACCCGCAAGCTGTCGGTCGTGACGGTGAGCATGTTGATCGTCGTGACCACGTTCGGCCTCGCAAACGTCATCGACAATCTGGTCGAACTCGGGCTTTCGGCCATTCCTTCCTGGATCGCCGTCGGGTTCATCTACTTCCTGCCCATGGCATTGATCCTCGCCGAGTTTGCATCGGACACCGGCACGGCGCGAGGCGGGATCTACAGCTACATGGAGCGCGGTATCGGTCCGACCTGGGCGTTCATCGGAACCTGGTCCTATTTCGTATCGAGCCTCATCTACCTGCAATCGGCGTTCAGCCGGCTACCGATTCGCATTTCACTGTCCGTCGTCGACATCGACGTCTTCGAAACCGCGACCGTCCTGCTTCCCCCACTTGGTGTCGCCATCTGCATCGCCTTGACCTACGTGAGCACGCGTGGCGTGGGGGTCTTCTCGCACCTCGCGGATTGGGTGGGGAAGGGAACGTTGGCGCTGGTCGCAGCGCTCATCGTCATCCCGGTCATCTGGGTCCTGATTGGTGCGCATCACTCAGCCACGGCCTTCACGCTGAGCGCGATGACGCCGGCGCTCGACCTGCAGTACTTCTCGACCTTTGCGTGGCTTCTGTTCGCCGTTGCCGGTGCTGAAGTCGCAACTCCTTATGTTCGTGAAACCAACGATCCCCAGCGCACCTTTCCGCGCGCGATCCTCGTCAGCACCGTCTTGATCGGAGTGTCGTACGTTCTCTGCACTGTCGCCGTGAGCTTGCTGATGCCGCTCGACTCGCTCACCAAGGCAACCGGCTTGTACGACATCTGGCTCTACCTGGCCGCCCTGGTTGGCCTGCCCGCAACCTTTGTTGCCCGTGTCTGTATGACCTTCCTCACCCTCGGCTCGATCGCGGCGTACATCATCTGGATGGAATCGCCGATTCGCGTCATGTTCGCCGAGGTTCCCAAGGGAACGTTCCCATCCAAACTCACCCGCTGCGACGAAGGCGGAACCCACCACCAGGCCTTGTGGCTGCAGGCGATGGTCGTTTCGGTGATGATCCTGATTCCACTGATCTCGATCTTCACCGGCACGACGGGTTCGGAGCGATTCATCTCGCTGCTGAACGACCTGGCGTCACTGTCGCTCGTCGTCCCTTATACGTTCGTCGCGCTTGCCTACATCCAGGCACGCCGCCGCGGGATGGACGCACCGTTCAAGATGGTGCGCTCGACACCCGTGGCGATCGCGATCGGTATCTTGGTGCTGGTGGTCTCGGCATTCGGTTACCTCGGCGCAGGGGCTTACGCGTTGCAAGAGCAACCGATCGATTGGGTCTACGTGGCGGTCGTCTACGGTGGCCCGATCGCACTGATTTTCGTCGGTCTTGCGCTACGTGCTGTCTCGATGCAAGCGCACGCGCGCAACGCGGCCGAGTCGGTATGAGCGACGGGCGATGCCGCGCCGCGCAGCGGATTCGCTCTCTGAGGGGTGCGGTGCAACCAGGGCGGTACCGCCCTGGCTCTCGTCGATCAAAGGAGACTCGCCATGTCAGCACGCAAGGATGTCATCGTTGTCGGAGCCGGAGTCATCGGCTGCTCGATCGCCTACCACCTCGGCCGGCGTGGGATCTCCACGTGCATCGTCGAGCGCGAATCCATCGGCACGCGCGCGTCGGGAAAGGCCTGGGGGGTGTTCACCTATCCGCCGTCCATGGTCGCCGACGAGAAGAGCTACGCGATGTCGAGTGGGGAGATCCACAGCGGCCCCATCGATCTCTCGGAGACAACGTCCGGTGAGAGCGTCGAGCATTGGCTCTACCTCCACTCCGCGTCCTACGACCGCATGCCGGAGTTCGCACTCGAACTGGCAGAGCGAGGCGGGATCGACATCGAGTACTGCGAGGCGCCCAGCACCAATCTGGTGACCCAGGAGAATCTCGAGGAGGCAGGTGGGCCACAGCAGCTGCTCCGACCCTACCGCGAAGTGGGCGGCATGGAGTGCGACTGGATCGACTCTGATGCGCTGCGCGAACTATTTCCTTCGCTGAACCGGGATTACGTGGGCGGCATCACCGCGCCCGAGGGACAGGTGGAGTCGTACAAGTTCACCCTGAGCCTCGCCCAGGCGGCGGAAAATCTGGGCACCAAGATCGTGCAGGGAGAGGCGGTCGGCTTCGCGACGCAGGGCGACAGGATTACCGGCGTCCGGCTCGCATCGGGAACCGAACTACAGGCCGACGCGGTGGTGCTCGCCATGGGCCCGTGGATCGGGCAGGGGAGCGCGCTGCTCGGCCGCGAGATCGGCTCCCGAGCCTTCCTCGCTCAGTGTCTGCGCGCAGAGCTTCCCGGGGGACTACCACTGCACACCCTCGGAGCTGGGGATTACTGGATCCTCCCCAAGAAAAACGGTGAGGTGATCCTCGCCATGTACGGTCCGGATCTGATCGAGCGGCCCGACTTCGACGCCGGCCTGACCGAGGAAGTGAAGCTGGGGATCCTGAGTGGTGTCGCCCGGACACTGCCCGCACTCGAGCAGGCCAAGATCCTCGAACATCGGGGTGATCTGCTCGCCATGGCGCCGACGCCTCCCTATCAAAAGCCCGTGATGGGCCGACTGCCTGAATGGCAAAACGGCTACATCGCGTCGAACTTCGGAGGGCTCGGCATCTGCATGAGCCCCGCGACCGGTGAAGTCATGGCCGAACTCATCGAAACGGGGAAGGCACCACTGCGCGCCCGGCGAATGCTCGAGCGCATCGCTCCTACCAAGTAGTGAGTGGGCCCCGAGGATGGTCGTGCGGGTGAACGCGGGCATCTGGGCTCGTTTTCCTGGACGGGTGGTTCGCGCGGACTGGTATGATCTTTCGGGGCGGGCCGTTGCCCCGATCTGCGGGGTCAATCGAACCCCGCAGCTGCCAAGATGATGAAAGGAGAAGCCGTGGAACCCAAGGTCGTGAGCGAGGGCGAGGTCGCGATGGTCGGCCCCGGATACAACGACGATCACTACATCAGCGTGCCGATCAAGATGTTCTACGACATCGAGAACGTCGGGTCGATTGGTGTCTGCCACATGGAGCCCGGGGACGAGACTTGTGTGTTCGCCCTCGAGGACGAAGATGACGGCACGGCCGCGCATCAATACGGACCGTGCGACGAGTTCTACTACATCCTGGATGGGGAGTTCACCGTCTGGTGGGGGAAGGACGCGTCGAAGCTGGATAACTTCTACAAACTCGCCAAGGGCGATTGCGCCTACTATCCCATCGGTTGGAAGTACAAGGTCGCGAACACGGGCAATGCTCCCGGTAAGTTCTTCTACTACATGTCGTCTCCGCCGGGGATCGAGCGGAGATTCGACAAGACGAGCTAGGAGCGCGATCCCAGAATGGGATTGCGCGAGGCGGCGTAAGCTTTGGCCGAA
>PVMK01151403.1_pt1 | contig 32654 bp, 30 predicted proteins | sample 1853481 | NCBI WGS metagenome assembly PVMK01 (sample SAMN08533507, study PRJNA380276) | Marine sediment metagenome, whole genome shotgun sequencing project.
GGCCGGTGATATAAGCAGCGCTGTCTGAAGCCAGAAATGTAATGGTATCAGCCACATCCTGAGGGGTTCCGGCTCTTTGCAACGGAATCATGCTGAGCATAGCTTCTCTAACTTTATCGGATAGAACTTCCGTCATATCCGTTTCTATAAACCCCGGCGCAACGGCATTCACGGTGATGCCCCTTGCGCCAAGCTCTTTGGCCACGGTTTTAGTAAGACCAATCATTCCGGCTTTTGAGGCTACATAATTCGCCTGACCGGGATTGCCCATTACTCCCACCACCGAAGCCAAGTTAATGATCCGCCCGGAGCGCTGCTTAACCATTATTTTAGAAACCGCCTTGATGCAATTAAAAGCACTTTTAAGATTGACGCCGATCACAGCATCCCAATCGGCTTCCTTCATGCGCATAATAAGGCTGTCGCGCGTAATCCCGGCATTGTTAACCAGAACGTCAATTTGCCCGTATTTTTCGAAAACACCTTCCACCCAGCTTGATACGCCCGTGCTGTCGGCTACGTCTACCTTTTCAAAGGAAGCTTCAGGCCCCAATGCCTTTGCAGCGGTCTCTCCCGCTTCCGGGTTGATATCACAGATCGCGATCCTCGCGCCTTCTTTTGCAAAGTTTTCCGCGGTGACCCGGCCGATTCCAGCCGCACCTCCGGTAACCATCACCACTTTATTTTCAAATCGCAAGTTGGCCTCCTTTGACGCCACAATATAAAACCCTAATCGAGCGGTAAACGCCCAATTGGTTTTTAACTCAATTGGGGTAACTGTTAACGATTAAATATAATGTCAGCTGCACGGTCCATGTCAGGAATCATGTTCTGATAGCTATCAGCCAATGTTGCGTGCGATGTTTCCGATAGAAAGGCAGAAATCCGCTCGGTCTCGAAAATGCCGGAGCCTGATAAAATTTTCAAAATATTGCGAGATACCAGCTCCGCAATTTCATTGGCGAACAATCGCGAGAAAATGCATGTCTTTTCCGCTTCGGAGCTAGCTTCACGGGTTAAAGAAGCTGCCTGCCGCGCCAACCCGGCAGCCACCTCCACATGCATCATCATGTCCGCTAAGGCGAACATGACAAACTGTTCGCGGGTCAGCCGGTTGTCGTTGACTAAAAAGATGGTTTTATTCAGCGCCCGGGCGGCCAGACCGATATAGCGGCAACCGGCATCGCCGCACTGTTCTTGGAGGTCATCCATTTCGACGGCCATGCCATCGTAATATTCCCCTTTTGTTTTACGCGTTTTTTTCCAGCGAAACGTACTGATAATATTTTGCTGGATTTCGCTGGTGCCCTCGTAAATACAGGTAATTTTGACATCTCTTTTTATTTTTTCCACGCCGTATTCGGTGATATATCCGTACCCCCCCAATGCTTGAATGGCATCATCAGCGGCTTTGTTAGCGGTTTCAGTCGCGAACAGTTTGGCGATCGACCCCTCGACTTCGAGGTCTTGCTCGCCGGCATCCAATCTTGCGGCCACCTCATCAATATAGGTTGCAGCCGCTGCCAGCCGGACCACGTGGGGCACGACCAGTTTGTGGGTATAGCCCTGTTTTTCAGACAACGGTGTTTTAAATTGAATCCGCTCCTTGGCATAGGGGATGACGATTTCCATGGCGGCTTCACCGCCGCCAAGCGCCATAGATGCAACCATCAAGCGGGTATATCCGAACACCTTGCTGGACTGCTTAAGTCCCTGACCGGTGACACCGCCAATGACATTTTCCACCGGCACAAAGACATCGGTAAAGGTCAGCGGCGATGTGTTTGAAGCACGAATTCCATGCTTTTCTTCACCTTTTCCTCGAATATAACCCTCCGTGTCTTTTTCAACGATAAAAAAGGTCGCCCCCTCGGGGGTGTTGGCCAGCAGTGTGATAAATTCTGCGTATCCGCCAGTGGAAATAAATTGTTTGGCGCCGTTTATCTTATATCCGGTGATTTCTCCAGCATCATTTAAAACCGGATCGGCCTTGGTTTTTATGGAAACCACATTACTGCCGGCATCCGGTTCGGTTACTGCGTAAGCCACAAGTGCTCCTCCAGTGGCAATTTTCCCAAGCCATTTTTGTTTTTGTTCTTCGGTGCCCCCGACGATGATCGGATCCGCACCCAGTTGAATCGCAAAAAACGCGGTCGTAATGCCCAGACATATCTTGGCCATTTCTCGTGTGATCGCACAGCTGTCACGGGCACCACCGCCCAAACCCCCATATTCTTCAGGGATCATCAAAAGCTGAAGCCCAATTTCCGGACCCAGCATTTCGCGGATAGTATCTTCAGGGAATATTTCCTTGCGATCAAATTCAAAAATTTTTTCCGGTGTCAGAAGTCGTTTTTTAAGCTGCCCGACTGTATCCAGAACCATCTGCCTGGATTCTAGATCCAACCCGTATAAATCACTTTCTGTTGGTGTCATACTTGAAACCATTGAATGTAATCCTTTAAAGAAGGTTAGGTAATGGAATGGAATGTAAAATTAGTCTTCTTCGGTTTCGACAACCTTGCGGCCCTTATAATAGCCACAACTGGGGCAGGCATGATGCGGGAGGGTAGCTTCACCACACTCCGGACAGGTTGACAAATTCGGTGCGGTAAGTTTCTGGTGGGTCCGTCTCTTATCGCGTTTTGATTTTGATTTTTTCCGTTTGGGTACCGGCATAAGTAATCTCCTAACTAACTGAATTATAAATATATTTATATTTAAAACTGCTTGGATTTATAGGTGCGCATCTAGTAATTTATCTTGAAAAGATTGTCAAGTATTTTCATCAATTTTATGCAATTTGTTCTCTTGTACTCGGCAGTCTTCTGTGTTATGGAATCTACCGCGATAGGAATGGCAACAAAATCTCTACAACTATTTAGAATTATTGAATTTATAGAAAACCACAGAAGATCCCATTAGGCATTTTAAATCTGACTCTTTTTATTAATGGCAGATCGTAACCAGTGGACGGGCGAAATTAATAGAATCCTTATGAAGTTAGGTTTACTTATTAAATTGTAAGGTTAGATAATTGCAAGTATATTAACCTATATCGTTAATTTGTCAAGAAATCAATTTCTTATAAGGATAGATCCATAATTCGAATTGTAAAAATTACTAAACAATTTACTTGTTTAATGATTCAGCAATTAAAAAAAAGTGACCGGTAAAAATCTTATGGAAATCAAAAATGAAATGATCGTGACGCGCTTTCCGCCCAGCCCCACCGGCTACCTTCATGTCGGCAATGCCCGTACTGCTATTTTTAACTGGCTGTACGCACGCCACATGAAAGGAAAATTTGTTTTACGCATAGAGGACACAGACGCCAAGCGCTCAACCCAGGAGGCCATTGACGCTATTTTTGAGGCGCTTGAATGGCTGGGCATTGACTGGGATGAAGGTCCCTACTATCAAACTCAACGCCTTGAAATATACAACAGCTATATAGAACGCCTCATTGAGACCGGTGAAGCTTACTATTGCACCTGTTCACCTGAAGAGATAGAAACCATGCGTCAAAAAGCCATGACCAGCGGCGGCAAACCGAAATATGACGGCACCTGCCGTAATAAAGAACTGTCCAATATTGAAGGTGCCGTGGTACGCCTCAAGGCACCTTTAAGCGGAACGACCATCGTCGAAGATGTGATCAAAGGCAATATTGTATTTCAAAATGAGGAGCTGGATGATTTTATCCTGTGTCGCAGCGACGGCATTCCGACCTATAACTATGCCGTAGTGATCGATGATATGACCATGCTTGTGAACACCGTTATCCGCGGCGATGATCACGTCATGAACACCCCCAAACAAATACTCATCTATAAGGCGCTGGATTGTCCGCTGCCGGTGTTTGGCCATGTCCCCATGGTCCTGGGGACCGACAAAAGCCGATTCAGCAAGCGCCATGGCGCCGTGTCCGTGTCGGCTTACAAGGATATGGGTTACCTGCCGGATGCCATGCTCAACTATCTGGTCCGGCTGGGCTGGTCCCACGGCGATCAGGAATTTTTTACCCGCCAGGAACTGATCGATGTGTTTGATCTCGAACACATCGGACGCTCCGCCGGGGTATTCGATCCGGAAAAACTATTGTCACTCAATGCCGACCATATTCGAGCAACGCTACCCGATGAACTTGTAGCGCCGCTGAAGCCCTTTTTAAAATCTCACGGTATAGAAGTTAAGGACAGCGACCTTATTAAAAAGGTCATCGAGACCCTGCACGCCCGTAGTAAAACATTGGAAGAAATGGCTGAAAACGCTTTGTTTTATTTTGTAGATGACATCGGCTATGAAGAAAAGGCCGCTAAAAAATTCCTAAAACCTGCCGTGCTTGAAGCCTTGCGGCTGCTGATCGACCAATTTGAGATACTGGATAACTTCTCGGAAGAAAATCTGGAAAGCGCATTTAAGGCCGTGATGGACCAAACGGGCCTTAAGCTGGGAAAAATTGCCCAACCCGTGCGGGTGGCGTTGACCGGGAAAACCGCCAGCCCCGGTATTTTTGAGGTTAGCGCCCTCCTCGGCCAAGACAAGGTGATTTCACGATTAAAAAAAGCCATCCGCTATATTGAAGATAAGGGTTAAATCGATAATTCGTTAATTGGTTGAATAGTTGATTTGTCAAATGGTCAAATTGTTGAATGCTTAATTTGTTTAATATGGAATATGATTAATGGAAAATAAAGAGAAGAAATATGGTGATTTTCGAGATCTTGAGGTTTGGCAACAGTGTAAAATTATAAGAGCTGAAATATGGAGTTTGTGCAAAAATTTCCCAAAGGAGGAAAAATATAGATTATCTAACCAGATGATACGTTCATCCAGATCTGCAACCGATTGTATTGCCGAGGGCTATGGCAGATACCATTATCAGGAAAATATCCAATTTTGCAGACAATCAAGGGGATCTCTTTATGAACTCATGAATCAGATGGATACTGCCTTAGAATGTGAGTATATAGACAAAAATTATTTCAATGATCTGATTGAAAAATTAAAATTGCTATCCGTTTACTAAATGGCTATATAAAATATCTCAAAAAGAGGAAAGAAGATAATATTTAAAAGTCAAGCTGTTAATTGGTTAAGCAGTTAAATCGTTTGGAAGGAATGCATCCATCGATTATTTGACTATTCGACCAATCAACTATTTAACCAATTGACCATACGTAAACCAAAATTGGCTTGACTGATCACATACCTATATGTATTAATTATAGGTTACAGCACTGAGGGATCGTCTAGCGGCAGGACGACGGGTTCTGGCCCCGTTAACCCAGGTTCGAATCCTGGTCCCTCAGCCATTTCAAAACCTACAGGGGCACTCAAATTCATTTGAGTGCCCTTTTCAATTGTGTTTCACTACACTCGACCGCTTACCTCAATTGATTATTTCACGCCTTTTGACAGCTCCGGATTGAGTGCCATCAAAACAGCCCGCAGTTTTTGGATGTAGTCGGAAGGAAATGTCCAGATCGGCAGTTCGGCATCTTTTTTAAGCCCGCGCTCAGCCGGCTTTAGACCATACATCAACGAGACCAGAATATCACTGCTGGCCCAGGGACTCTTGCGGAAATAGGCATGCCCATTTCCGGTTGCCGCCCCTTCTGCTTCGGTAACATTAATGACATGCAGATTTTCGGCCTGCCTCAAAAAATCCACCGTAGCGGGGGGAATTTGACGGCCCTGCCACACTTGCCCTAGCCGATCCCGCTGGAAAAGCCATCTTGAAATACCCAGGGCTCTATCAGATTCCGACACATAAACCGAGAGGGTGGCGGGTACCTTCAACAGGCCGTCAACCAGGTAAGCCCCGAAAAGTTGGCGGTCAACATCACTTCCGACCAATATGACATGGCCGATTCGAAGCTTATTTTGAATACTTGATTGGTCCTGCTCGGCATGAAGCAGAGCCAGCTGTGCCAGGGTGGCGATAACCACCCGCGTACCGGCACTGTAACCGATGATATGGATACGCTCGGCTTCCGTTTCTTCAGCCAGGTATTTCAAAAATAATCGCAGATTATGCGCCGTGAGTTCGGCGGTTTCGATATCTGCAAAATATGCCCATCGGCTGGGAGTTGACGGCCAGGCATAGGCGATAAACACGCCCTCATAGCCAAGAAAGTGCCACAATTCAGTCGCCACCAGCAGGGGATTCTCGAAAACGACTTTGTATCCATGGACATAAATATAAATATCTTTGCGTTGGGAGCGATTCAATTTGGCATTGATGAATGCCGCAAAACGCTCGGCCGGCTGCCAGGGATCCGACGGAACCATCGCGGGATCGGTAAACACGGTTATGCTTCGATCCAGGATACCCAGCTCGTCTACCTCAACAACCTTTAGCGGATACTTGGTCGTGCGGTTTTTAAGCAGCGACATGCGTCGTGCTTCCTCCCAGGATATCCCTTGCGGGCCTATTTCTATCCGGGCGGATCCCAGCCGGGTCAGATAACCGCGTTTGTTCAAATAAAAGTGATGGTCGGCATCGGAGGGCTGCCGGTCGGTTGCATAAAGAATGCCCTCATAGGGGATTGCTTTGAGTGGATTTCTGTCGCTAAAAGGGTCAATTAAACCTTTTTCGTAAACATCCGGGGCGGGCATCAGCTCGATTTCATAGGGCTTGTGGGTCGCGCAGCCTGACAGATAAACAATCAATGCGAGTATAAGCCCGCAAAGGATGATCAACTGACGCCGATTTGAAACCGAATCACATAAGTTCATCATTGTCACCATGATTGCGCTTTATTTATTCCGGATGGCAAATCCCGGTCTTACAAATGAAAGGCTCGTTTGACCGTCGATGCCAGCCATTAACGCTTCAATGACCGGTTCGTTAACCATGATACCTTCTCTCGGGTTTGCTTTCGGATACTATCAATTAATACCTGAATATTGCACGAGTTGGAGGCTTCCATAGGCAAGGCACTTCAGGGCGGGCCTCGACTGAGCTCTGCCGAAGTCAAGTCGTAGTATGCTACTTCAAGCCCTTAATAACGCAGCATATGGGAGCCTCCGGCTCGCCCTCTGGGTGAAAATAGATGAGAAATAAAAAAGATCATCATCCGATTTACTTTTTAAGTAAAATATAGAGTACACTATTCTTGTGCGAACCTGCTGTAATTAAATAACAAAAAGATTCTCATCTATTTTCATGCAAGATTCAGGTAATAAGTTCTCCTGACCATAAGGTCTCAAGAAAAACTTGCCACGGAAGTACTTCTATATTGGGGTCAACTTTTCTTGGCTGCTTATCCAAAGAAACGAGGATTGCCTTTTTAACACGGTGTTCTTCCAACAACGCTTTTAGACTTCTGGTATGTCCAATATGCACCCTTTGTGATCCTTTGACTTCGATCGCAACATTCATGTCACCCAATATAAAATCTACCTCAAATCCTGTGCTGGTGCGCCAGTATCGGATGTCAAGCTCCGGATTGCGATACGCTTGATAAGCTTTAAGTTCCATTAGAATATAATGTTCGAACGAATGTCCAAATTCCGGCGTTCCAATTTTAGGTGTTCGACGACCCAGATAGTTCGTAAGGCCTATATCAAAAAGATAAAATTTTTCAGTCTCGATTAAACGCCTTTTTTTTACTTTTCGCCAGGGCTGGATTCTATGCCCTAAAAAGGTGTCTTCCAGTATTTGAAAATAGTTTCTTACCACTTTGGCACTCACACCGGTTTCTCTGCCCACATTGGTATAGTTTAACAGCTCTCCGGAAGTCAGAGCTGCTACTCGAAGAAACTCGGCAAACGATGGGATGTTTTGTATTAGAGCCTCCGCCACTATTTCTTCTTTTAAATAATCGGCAACATAGGCCCTGAGGTCTTGGATGGGGTCTGGTGATAGGAAATGCGGTGGCAAAAGACCGGAAATCATTACCTGTTCTATGTCAAAACCTTCCGTTTCCAAAAAAGTGAGTGGTGCCATTGTATAGCGCCAGGCTCTGCCGGCAAGCAAATTCGCATGTTTTCGTCGCAGCTTTCTAGCACTCGAGCCAGTCATAAAAAATGAGGCATCAGTATTTTCAATCAGCCAATGGATTTCATTGAGCAAATCCGGAACCATTTGAATTTCATCAATAACAATAAGTTCTTGATGATCCTGATAACGCTCTCGTAGAAGTGATGGTTTTGATGCATAGTCTGCGAACACCTCGGTTTTCAACAAATCAATTAATTCACAATCGGCGAATCGCCTCTTGACCCAAAAGGTTTTACCTGTTTTCCTAGGGCCCCAAAGAAATCCAGAACGTTTCGGGGGTAATTCAATATTCAATATGCGCTTTTTAATAATTTTCATATAAAAGTAATTATATCTAGATAAATTTACCAGTCAAGTAATATTATCCGTTCACTACCATCGATTCACCAGAGCTGGAATATCAATAAATAAAGCTAATTTATCCAGAAGCATGCACCGTGAAAAATAGTGAAAAATAGGGACGCCCATGATTTTATGCGTTTCGTAATTCAACCATGAAAATGCAGTGGCGTTGGAAAAACGGCACCAAGTCCACACTTTTCACAACCTGACCCAGTCAGGGAAAAGATCCCTTGCCAGCTCAAGCCGGAAAACGACGGTTCAGAGCCCCAGGAGGACGATTCAGGCCGGAAAACGACAAATGTAAAAAGCTCAATGCTCAATGCTTGGAAAAAGGGGAATCCGTTTCATATTTCCATTTGAAAAAAATAATCCTTGCCTGCCCATGGCGGAAAACGACAGTCCGTGGCTCCAGGAGGACACCTCATGGCGTAGGCAGACGAGTCATGGTAAAAAACGAACCGCCTTCATTAAAACTACGGCGCGTCACACCAGCCTTCGTCATGCTTTAAAGATCAAAAATCATCTACCCGGCTGCGTGCAGCAGGTTTTACTTCGGGCCGATGGAGAATTTTTAAGCTGTCAAAGTGTATCGACTGGTTCGGCCAGCCATTTTGTTTGTCTTATAAGTTCAGAAGATTACAAGTAATAAAAACTCTTGCTTTATTCGCTATTCGCGAATAAGGAATAGATTATGGTACTCAAACCACAGGACATTATTATTTTATTGAAGCTAATTGTTTGGGAAAAGCAAGATTGGACCTACCAAGGGCTTGCGAATGAGTTGTTCATGAGCGCCTCTGAAGTGCATGCTGGCATCAAAAGAGCAATAGCAGCACGACTTATGGATCAATATCGGATGGCACTCCAAAAGAAAGCTTTTGAAGAATTCATTGTTCATGGCATTCAGTATGCCTTTCCTCCAATTCGAGGAGATATTACCAGGGGTATGCCGACGGCTTACGCAGCGCCTCCTTTAAATGCGTATTTCCAACTCGGTGAGGAATTGCCACCGGTTTGGCCTGATCCATTAGGTAAGGTGAGGGGTTACGAGTTTTCACCTTTATATAAGTCGGCCCCAAGAGCAGCGTTGATAGATTCCATGCTTTATGAACTTTTAGCATTGATTGATGCTATTCGCGATGGAAGGGCAAGAGAAAAAGAAACCGCAATTAAAGAATTCAGAATACGAATTTCTGTGGGATAGGAGATAACACATATGAAGTCATCAGACGCCAAAACCACAAAAACCGCAGTCGAATTTGCACCGCCGTCGAACTTTATCAAACACATTATTGATGAAGACATCAAAGCCGGTAAAAACGATGGACGCGTCCATACGCGCTTTCCGCCGGAACCCAACGGGTATCTGCACATCGGACATGCGAAATCCATCTGTATAAATTTCGGGCTTGCCGAAGAATACAGCGGGCTTTGCAACCTGCGCTATGATGATACCGACCCGGCCAAAGAAGAGGTCGAATATGTGGAATCCATCAAACAAGATGTTCGCTGGCTGGGATTTGACTGGGAAGATCGCGAATACTATGCCTCTGATTATTTTGAGCAACTATTTGAATTTGCCGTTCAGCTTATAAAAAAGGGCAAGGCCTATGTCGACAGTTTAAGTGCTGATGAAATCAGGGAATACCGGGGTACCCTGACCGCGCCCGGCAAAAACAGTCCTTATCGCGAGCGTTCAATTGGAGAAAATCTGGATCTGTTTGAACGCATGCGGACCGGTGAATATGAAGAAGGCCAGCATGTGTTGCGGGCCAAAATCGATATGGCATCCCCCAACATGCTGATGCGCGATCCCACCCTGTATCGGATCAAGAAAGTACCCCATTATCGTACCGCCGGCATGTGGGTGATCTATCCCATGTACGATTTCACCCACTGTCTCTCGGATTCGATAGAAGGTATCACCCATTCGATTTGTACTCTTGAATTTGAAATAAATCGCGAACTCTATGATTGGGTCCTCGACCAGCTGGAAGTCTACCATCCACAGCAAATTGAGTTCGCCCGCCTCAACCTCAGCCACACGGTGCTCAGTAAGCGTAAGTTGATCCGATTAGTTGAGGAAGGTCATGTGGGAAGCTGGGATGACCCGCGTATGCCGACGATATCCGGGTTACGCCGGCGGGGGTACACACCGAAAGCTGTCCGTAATTTCTGTGATCGAATCGGGGTTGCCAAGGCCGACAGCATGGTGGACATTGCTTTACTGGAATATTGTATCCGGGAAGATTTGAACAAACTTGCTCCACGGGTAATGGGAGTTTTAAGACCCCTAAAAGTCATTATCGACAACTACCCGGAAAATGAAACGGAAGAATTAGATGCCATCAACAATCCGGAAGATCCGAACATGGGCACCCGCAAGGTGCCATTTTCACGGGAACTCTATATTGAGCAAGACGATTTTATGGAAGACCCTCCCAGAAAATTTTTCCGCCTGGCCCCGGGCCGCGAAGTAAGGCTGCGCTACGCTTACTTTATTACATGTGTCGATGTGGTCAAAGATCCCGAAACGGGAGGCGTCATCGAACTGCACTGCACATATGATCCCGAAACCCGGGGTGGTGATGCTCCTGACGGACGCAAAGTTAAAGGTACGTTGCATTGGGTTTCAGCATCTCATGCTGTAAGCGCGGAAGTGCGCCTCTATGAACATTTTTTTGTAAAAGAAAACCCCAATGATGTCGAAGAGGGCAAAGATTTTACCGATTATATCAATCCGAATTCATTAGAAATATTGTCTAATTGTATGGTGGAGCCCAGCCTATCTGGAGCCAAACCGGGAAGTCGTTACCAGTTTGAACGTCTGGGGTATTTTTGCGTCTATACAAAAGATTCTGCAAAAGGATCTTTAGTGTTCAACCGCACGGTGACTTTACGGGATACCTGGGCGAAGATATTAAAAGCCCAGCAGCAGAAAAAATAATCCCATCGATTTTTGAAAACCGTGTGTTCCTGCATTAAAAATAGCCGTCCCAGAACGGTATTTGACCTTATATTTAAATAATTTAATTAAATTAAAACAGACTCTTATAAAAATACCGGTCCTTTTTTTAAACTAAAAATTGAATAAATCGAAAAATTATGTTACCAAAGTTTCCAGATGAGGAGCGGGTCGCTTCCTGAAAATTTAGCATTTTACCATTAATCCTTTACAATTTACCTGCACCCTGATAATCCGGTTTCGGGGTGGTAGCCAATCCAGGCTCGGATGGCAATAACTATTAATTTCCCGGTATTGTCTGTTCCATCGGGTCCAGTTCGAGATCACCGGCACCATGTTTTTTTTCGGCCAAGAGCACGGAAATCTTGGTGCATACTTTTCAGCTTGTGATGAATGTCTTGCAGTATCTATTTCCAATATGCCATTGGAATTAAGCGCCAGCAAGGACAGGAGGAGAGCAGAAGCGGATTTAAATAGGGGTGATTTCGGATTTGATCAAAATTGTTGACCAATAATGGGAGAAAAAAAAAGAGTCTTAAAGGCTGCCACCTCGATTATTTTTAAATGTGGCTTTTAAACCCCTATCTCTTGCCCGAGGGCTGTGTTGCGATCCGCTTCAAAATGCTCATAAAAGCAAGTGAGCTAAAGTTACAAGTGATCTAAAGTGACTAAAGTTAAGGAATTCTGTCATTTTAATAAAAAAGATGGAGCGCAGCGACACCAAAACTTTAGTCACTTCGAACTTTAGATCAATTTAGGCACTCCCAGCAAACCTCTTCGCCACCGTGCAACGGCGGCCGTGCAGACGCTATCTAAAAAAATCCTGTCTGAACTAAAACACTATCCCTACGTATCCGACAAAACTGTCTCCCGGGCTTTTATCATAGCTTGTGGCATAGGCAATTGATTCAGCCTGATCTGCTCCCAGATGTTTTGCCGCTTCGATTGCCGTAGCAGCGGCACCGGCACAGCACGCGTTGTGGCTGGCCGAGGCTTCATTGATCACTTTTTCAGCATCCATATCCAGCATCATGTCGATAATGCGACGATCGTTTTGATTGCGCACCCAATCAACAGCCTGTGGACCTGTTCCTTCAGATACGAACCCATAATTACGACCATAATGCGTCAGATCCGTAGATCCAATCACTTTAATCCGTAAATCCAAACGATTGGCAATATCAACTACCGCCCGGCCGATTTCCAACGAGCTTTTGGCGGGCGGCACACCCATGGCAACGATCTTCACCTCGTTAAAGAAATATTTGATAAAGGGAAGCTGAAGCTCGATGGTATTGTCCTGGGTGAAGCTGTCGGGGGATTCAAGTGTAAAAGAAAATTGCTTTGTCAGCTCGCCGGTCAGTTGTTCATCAACACAAATTTCGCCGAAAGGCGTCTCCCATGCGCCTTCGGCCATCATCATACAGGGGGCGTCCGGATGAAGATGCATCCCGAAAACAACGAACACATCGAGAGGGTCATCTGATTTCAAGCAGCTGATCACATTGCAGGCGATACTGCCCGAAAAAAACCATCCGGCATGTGGAACGATGCCCCCCACCCGCTTTGCGGCTGGAAAATCCATCTTTTTACCCTCGGCCAAAAACCCTTCGATTTCTTTTTCGCATTCAGCCGCACTTGAAGGGTACCAGCTGCCCGCAAAGACTGCTCTTCTGAGCTTTGTGGATTTCATGGCCCACCTTCCTTTTTTTGATTGATTAGCCACAGACCCGCACAGACAAACACAGACTATTTTTTTTGGCAGACCACGCCCGCCTCGCCTGAGCGACTCGCGACCCGCCCGCCTCGCCTTGCTCGCATGGCGGGCGTGGTGGCGGGCAGGCATTGGCCAAAAGAAAACTGTATGCCCTGCGGACAGTATCATTACTGATTATTTGGAATTAATCTCATCGGCCACAAAATGTTTCAAGCTTTTTTAAACCTAACAATATACAACCTGTCCGTGCGCGTCTGTGCGGGTCTGTGGCTAAATATAAAATCTCTATTTAGTAGGAAGCGGAAGAAATATTAAGCAGAGCAACAGTTTGTAACCCAATTAAAATTCGTGGCTCCTATAGTATAAAAAATCAAAGGGAGGTTGTCCATGCCAATTTATGAATACCAGTGTGAAGAATGCGATTGTTGTTTTGAAATGCTGCTTTCCAGTTCAGAGGACAAGCACGTGTCGTGTCCCAAATGCGGCACCCACCAGGTCAAGCGGCTGTTAAGCACCGCCTGTTTCGGGAGCTCCAGCATCAGCAGTTGCGGCCCGGGGGTGTCGCGAGGATTTTCATGAGCCGGTTAATTACCCGTGACGGTTCGTCACGTTTATTGCCATTAAAATCAAATCAGTGTCCATTTTTTTAAGATTCCTGCTTATCTGGAAAGTCCAAGTTGCCATTAGATAAACTCTCTGTGGGAGCGGCTTCCACATTCAATACCACTTGTTCTTTCTGGATAACCAGATTAAGATTTATTTGGATTTTAGGCGGTTTCCCTGCCCCGGTGCACCTGATGGAGCGTTGATCTGACCGGGCCGCCGGTAGCACTTTTTTTCATCCTTTATCTGCTCCTGCGCAGCATGCCCGCTGAAAGCGGCTTCACGTTAACCTTCTGAGTCCTTTATTAATATTCAGCTGACTTTCTTTTAAAATAAAGATGATTATCATTGTGGTGAATATTTTTCGGATCGGGTGTGTTTGACCGAATTATTATAGAAGTGGTTTCAAAACCTCAGATCAGGTTCAAGGGCAAGGCGTCCCGCGGATTGAAAACGGAGCGTACACGTAAGTACGTGAGTATTTCAATTCGCGGGAGGATGCACCTTAATACAATAAGATCGATGCTGAATCAGGCTCTGCGTGACAACGCAGCCCTTGGAGCCTTTTGAGCCCCATAAATAATCTTTCAATTAGATGCGAAATCCCGCTTCATTGAGCGGGGAGATGGGGTTTTGAAACCACTTCTACGCAAACAGGAGGATACCATGTGGGAGTATACGGATAAAGTTAAAGACCATTTCCTCAATCCGCGCAATGTGGGCGTAATGGAAGACGCCGATGGAGTGGGAGAAGTAGGATCCATCGCATGCGGTGATGCCCTGACTTTTTATTTCAAGCTCGATGAAAACGGCAAGATTAAAGATGCCACCTTTCAGACATTTGGTTGTGCCAGCGCCATTGCATCCTCATCGGCACTGACCGAAATGGCCAAAGGCATGACACTGGAGGAAGCGCAAAAAATCACCAACGAAGACATTGCCGATTACCTGGGCGGCCTGCCGAAAGAAAAAATGCACTGCTCGGTGATGGGCCGCGATGCGCTTGAAAAGGCCATTACCTGTTATCGCGGTGAACCCGAAAAAGAAGTGGAAGGCGAAATCGTTTGTGAATGTTTCGGTGTCACCGACCTTGAAATCGAACGGGTAGTCCGAGAAAATAAGCTGACCACAATTGATGATGTCACCGATTATGTTAAAGCCGGGGGCGGTTGCGGTAACTGTCATGACCGCATCCAGGAAATCATCGACTCCATCCTGGGCACCACGCGGCCGGTTAAAGAAAAAAAACCGGCCCTGACCAATTTGCAGAAAATCAAGCTGATCGAAGAAAGTATCGAGCGCGAGATTAATCCAACATTGAAAAAGGATGCCGGCCGGCTCGAATTGATCGACGTTGACGGCAATCGGGTTCTGGTGCGTTTCGGCGGCAGCTGTGCATCATGTGCCAAATCCCCGGTTACGCTTAAACACTATGTTGAATCCAGGTTGCGGGAGCTGGTATCGCCGGAAATCGTGGTCGAGGAGGTACAGCAATGAAGGTGATTTACCTTGATAACAATGCCACGACGATGGTCGCTCCGGAAGTCCTGGATGCCATGTTGCCCTATTTCAGCACCCATTACGGTAACCCATCCAGCATGCATTCTTTTGGCGGTGAAGTTGCCGGTTCAATTAAAACCGCCCGAGAAAACGTCGCCCGGCTGATTGGAGCGCAACCTGAAGAGATCGTTTTTACCAGCTGCGGCACCGAAAGTGATGGTACCGCCATACGAGCGGCCATCGAATCCTACCCGGATAAAAAGCATATTGTGACTTCCAGGGTCGAGCACCCCGCTGTAAAAAATCTCTATGAAACACTATCTAAAAAGGGATACCGGGCCACGTTTGTGCCGGTTGACCATAGCGGCAGACTCGATATGGACTATCTATATGACAGCCTGAGCGATGATACGGCAATCGTCAGCCTCATGTGGGGCAACAATGAAACCGGGGTGATTTTTCCAATCGAAGAAATCTCCCGGGAGGTCAAAAGCCGGGGGATTTTATTTCATACCGATGCCGTTCAGGCCGTGGGCAAAATTCCCATCAACATCAGGGAGACCGGCGTGGACATGCTCTCGCTTTCCGGCCATAAGTTTCACTCTCCCAAGGGAATTGGTGCGCTTTATATTCGTAAAGGCACCCGGTTCTCACCGTTTATGATCGGCGGCCACCAGGAAAAGGGTCGACGCGGCGGCACTGAGAATACCGCATCGATCATCGGTTTGGGCAAAGCCGCCGAATTGGCGGCAAACCATCTTAAAGAAAATGGTTATGAGCGCATCAGCCGGCTGCGGGACAAACTCGAGCAAACCCTGCTGGACAGTGTGCCCAGTGCAATGATCAATGGTGACCCGGCAAACCGTTTGCCGAACACCACCAGCGTTGCCTTTGAATACGTGGAAGGAGAAGCGATTCTGCTGATGATGAATGAACACGGCATCTGCGCATCTTCGGGCTCTGCCTGTACCAGCGGCTCGCTGGAACCCTCCCATGTTTTACGTGCCATGGGAGTTCCCTTTACAGCGGCTCACGGCTCCATTCGCTTCAGTCTCAGCCGTTATAATACGGAAGATGAAATTGATCTGATTCTGGATAAATTGCCACCTATCATTGAGCGCTTAAGAGAACTGTCACCCTTTTGGAAACAAGCAATGGGGAATTGATTGCGGATTTGGGATTTTGGATTATCGGAATTCTCTTTCTATTTTAAATCTAAAATTGCTCAGCTGATTTTCGTTCTAATTTTATTTTTGAGCCACTCAATCCAGGGTTCAAATCCTTGCCCGGTTTTGGATGAAATTTCAAAAACCGGCATATCCGGATGGACCTGATGGATGTAATCAACTGCCTTTTCTTTGTCGAAATCCAGATACGGCAGCAAATCAACCTTATTTAAAAGCGCCACCTCACATTCCCGAAACATCAACGGGTATTTTACCGGCTTGTCTTCGCCCTCGGTCACACTTAACACCACCACGCGTGAATCTTCACCAATATCAAACTCGGCCGGGCAGACGAGATTTCCCACGTTTTCAACAACCAACAGGTCGATATCATCCAGATCCAGCGTGACGGCGGCTTTTTCAATGACGTGGGCAACCAGGTGACAATCACCCCCAAATTCATCGGTATTGATCTGTACGACCGGTGCTCCGGTTTGCGCCAGTCGATCGGCATCATGGGTGGTGCAGATATCACCGACAATCACGGCGCTTTTTATTTCCGGCATAATTTGAGCAAGGGTTTTCTCCAGTGTGGTTGTTTTGCCGGAACCCGGTGAACTCATTACATTGAGCACAAAGACGCCCTTTTCTGTGAAGAGTTTACGGTTTTGTTCAGCCATCTTATCGTTTACATCCAGAACCCGGCGGATGACCTTTATCTCCCGGGTTCCACTTTTTTGGGTGCGTACATCGGCCTGCGGACGGTTTGCATGGGAATGGTGGGGTTTGTGAAAATCTTTATGATGAAAATAGCGTTTCATTTTATACCGTTTTCCATAATAATGTTCCGAAATACGGAAGTGCGGCATAAGTGGTTGTAGAAAAAAACGTTTGAATACCGGAACGTTTTTTTGACAACCACTATAAATGCATCACCCGGAATCATTATTTTCCTCTTCAACAACCTCTATGGATTCAATATCGAGTTCACGGCCCGAAAGAATATCCAGTGAACCGCTTTCACATGTTTTACAGATAAAAACAGGCTCGTCAATCGTCCATTGCGCATTGCAGTCTTTACATCTGGCCACCACCGGTATCTCTTCAATGGCCAGATTAGCGCCTGCAAGCGGCGTGTCTTTGACGGCGACATCGAAACAAAACCGGAGACTTTCGGGCACGACCGCGGCCAATTTGCCAACTTTTAGATTCACCCTTGCAACCCGGGCTTCGCCCAAATCCGCCGGCAGCGAAGCGGTGGCAATTTCAACAATTTGCAAGGCGATACCCATTTCGTGCATTAAAAAATTTCCAAACTTCGTTTGTAAATTTGTGTTTGGTGTTTTGTATTTGGTGTTTAGTATCAAGCGATTTGGGAGAAGACACTAAACACTCGTATGAAACTTCATGAAATCCAATGTCATTTTCATGAAGTTTCACACGCGGTTTCAGAGTACCGAAGACAGATGACAGAGGTCAGATGAGCCGCTTTAGCTCTTTGAGCTACAGTGCGGCAGCTACCGCCTTCGTCCTCGTACTCGTCCTCGTGCTCGTCCCTCGTCCCCTATAAAATTCTGATTCACGAGGACGAGTACGAAAAGAATCAGATTAGATCGCATGCATCCGCCCTGCGTCCTCAACCTTCTACCCTATACCATGTAGCTCGTATGAAACTACAAAGTTTCTTTTTTGATCAAACTGGCCGCGTCGGCGACCAGCGGCGGCACTGAACACTAATTGAAAACTTTGCTGCAAAATTCTCCAAGGGTTCCCAGATCCTCGCACACATGAACCCCATTGGCTTTCATGGCTTTAATTTTGGCCTGGGCCGTTCCGCTGCTGCCGGATATAATAGCGCCGGCATGCCCCATCCGTCTGCCGGGGGGTGCCGTTAAACCGGAAATAAAGCCGACAACCGGAATGGACATATTGTGGGCGATAAAATCTGAAGCGTCTTCTTCCGCCGTCCCACCGATTTCACCAACCATCACCACGCCCTTGGTGGCGGAATCCTGCTCAAAGGCTTCTAGACAATCAATAAAGCTTGTGCCGCAGACCGGATCTCCCCCGATGCCGATACATGTGGTTTGGGCGATGCCCTGCAGGGTCAATTGATGGACGACCTCATAGGTCAGTGTCCCGGACCTCGACACAACACCGATGAAACCTCCGGGTTTGTGGATAGACCCCGGCATAATACCGATTTTTGCCTCACCGGGTGTAATGATCCCCGGGCAGTTGGGTCCGATCATGCGGGCGGGTTTATCCTGCAGATAATTTTTGACCCTCATCATATCCAGAACCGGGAGTCCCTCGGTAATGACAACCACCAGGCCAAGTCCGGCATCAGCGGCCTCCATGATCGCATCGGCGGCAAAAGCCGGGGGCACAAATATCAAGCTACAATTTGCGCCGGTATCATCAACGGCATCTTTAACGGTATTAAATACCGGCACATCATCCATTTTCTGCCCGGCTTTCCCGGGGGTAACGCCAGCTACAACCTTGGTCCCGTAATCAATGCAGTGCCGTGTGTGAAATTGTCCTTCTCTACCGGTAATTCCCTGAACCACAACCCGCGTGTCTTTATCTGCAAAAATGCTCACGGTTTTTCCCCTGTTTCTACTTATTTCACCGCAGAGATATTAACCCTGTTGAATTCCGCGGAGCAGCCTTCGGCTGCATTCAACAGGGCAAGAAAATCGAAGGGAGCATCTGCTTAAATGAAAGAATCTTACTCTCTGCGCCCTCGCCCGCCATCGCGAGCCGCTCAGGCGAGGCGGGCGGGTCTGCGGTGAGCTATACAAATCGAGTAACTATCAGCTCTGTTGAACGACCTCAGCGATTTTGTGGGCGGCATCTTTCAGATCGGCAGCGATGATCAGATTCAGACCGGACTCAGCCAGAATTTTTCGCCCCCCTTCCACATTGGTGCCTTCCATTCGCACCACCACCGGAACCTTGATCCCTGTCTTTTTAGCGGCTTCTACCACGCCGTTGGCCAGAACATCACAGCGTAAAATCCCGCCAAATATATTGATCAGGATGCCTTTGACATTTTTATCGCTTAAAATGATTCGAAACCCGTTTTCAACCATCTCGGCACTGGCACCGCCACCGACATCTAAGAAATTTGCCGGTTCCGCCCCGGCCTGCTTGATAATATCCATAGTGGCCATCGCCAATCCGGCACCATTGACCATGTTACCCACGTTTCCGTCCAGATTTATGTAGTTAAGATTGAATTTGGAGGCTTCTACCTCGAGCGGGTCTTCCTCATCAATATCACGGTATTCCTGAATATCCGGATGTCTGAAAAGGGCGTTATCATCGAAATTCACTTTGGCATCAAGCGCCATCACAGCTTCCTCGGCGGTAATGACCAGCGGATTGATTTCAACCAGCGAACAGTCATAGTCAACAAAAAGCCGGTAAAGATTCTTTAACAGGGTCACAAACGGTTTCATGACAACCGGGCTCAAATTCAGCCCAAAAGCCACCGCGCGGCAATGATACGCCTGTATGCCCAGCAGCGGATTAATAGGGACCTTGATAATTTTTTCCGGTGTTTTGGCGGCCACCGCCTCGATGTCCATACCGCCGGCTTCACTGGCCATAACAACAATCTGGGCCGACGCACGGTCAGGAATAATGCTCAGATAAAGCTCTTTTTCGATGTTCAGACCCTGTTCGACCAAAACTTTCTTTACCCGTCTACCATCCGCACCGGTCTGGGGGGTCACCAGGTTCATTCCGATAATTTCCCGGGCGACGCTTTGGACCTCGTCAGCCGCCTGAGCCAGTTTAACGCCACCGCCTTTGCCGCGACCACCGGCATGAATCTGGGCCTTCACCACCAAAGGATAGTTTGCCAATTTGTTAGCGACGGCAACGGCTTCACCCACCTTAAAAGCAACCCCGCCCTCCGGAACGGGAATGCTGTATTTTTTAAACAATTCTTTAGCCTGATACTCGTGGATCTTCATGCTGGAAATCTCCGATTAGGGTACAAAGCGCAAGGATAAGTCGATTCGTTAATTGGTCAAATGGTCAAATAGTTTAAAATGGATTGAATCCTCTGACTAATTAACTATTCAACTAATCAACTATTTAACCATACCCTCTGACCTCTGTCTTCTGTTATCTAACCTGTGAACCCTTGAACGTTGAACCTTTGAACCGGGGGACTGACACCTGATGCCTGACACCCTTAGCCGATTACCGCCAATACGTCCCCCTTGGCGACCGAATCGCCGCTGCTGAAATTAACGCTCTTAATGGTACCGCTGGCCGGAGCCGGCAGGGCATTTTCCATTTTCATGGCTTCCAGAACAACCACGGTTTCACCCTGGCTGATGGAATCACCGACTTCTTTTTCATACTTGACGATCATACCGGGCATGGGAGCAGTAACCGGCGTACCTTCAACAGCTTCGCCGGCTGCAGCTGGAGCGACTGCCTCAGCTTCGGGTTTGGTTTCTTTGGCTTCAGCTGCTTGCGGTTTTTTAGCGGCAAGGGTTACGGCCGGAGCTGCTGCTGCCGGCATTGGGGCTCCCATGGCCATCGGCTGGACATAGCTGACCACCGGCGAGCCGCCGACTTCATCCACGGCAACCTCAAAATAATCATCATCCACAAACACATTAAATTTCCGGGTATTTTCGCTTTTGTCTGGGGCGCCTTTATCCGTCTTTTCAACAAGCAGACCGGCTTTCGCATTTTTAATCAGCTCTTGCTCGGCCGCTGCTTCTTGCAGTGTTCTGGGTTTAACATCTTCCGGGGGTTGTTCTTTGCCGTACTTCCATTTCAAAAAGCGCTTTCCGGTAATCGGATAAAGAGCATAGATCAGCGTATCATCCGAATCAACGGCAAGGTCTTTGATTTCTTCTTTGGCCTTACCCAGCTCGGGTTCCAGAACCTCTGCCGGCCGGCACGTAATGGGCTTCTCCCCGCGTTCATAGCCCTTCAGGGCCTTTTTCTGGATCTTCGGATCTATCGGAACCGCGGTTTTGCCGTATAAACCGTAGCACAAATCTTTTACCTGACCGGTGATCATTTTATAACGTTCATTTTCGTCGTCGAAAAGAACGTTGTTGACCGTCTGGGTACCCACGATCTGGCTGGTGGGGGTCACCAGCGGAATTTGTCCCAGCTCTTTTCTGACCCGCGGCAGCTCCGCATATACCTGATCAATCTTATCCAGGGCATCCATCTCTCTTAATTGATTAACCAGGTTGGACAGCATCCCGCCCGGGGTCTGGTGGAGCAGCACGTTGATATCGATGATGGACATCTTGGTATCAGCGAGCAGATGCCTGTATTTGGGCAGAATCTCTTTTTCAAAGATCTCATTGATTTTTGCCAGCAACCGAATATCAAAGCCGGTGTCCCGGTTGGTTCCCAGCAGGGTCATGATCAGCGGTTCAATGGCGGCATGGGAGGTGCGATAAGCGTACGGTGACATGCAGGTGTCAATGATATCCACACCGGCCTCGATGGCCTTCAAATGGGTCATCGGCGACATGCCCGATGTAAAATGGCTGTGAAGGTGAATCGGTGCTTTAACGGTCGCCTTTAAGGCTTTGACCAGATTATAGGCGTCATAGGGCGCCAGCAGCCCGGCCATATCTTTAACGCAGATGCTGTCCGCCCCGAGTTTTTCAAGCTCTTTGGCCTTGTTGACATAATAATCGATATGGTAGACTTCTCCGCCCATCCGCGGCTCGGTCATGGAATAGCACATGCAGCCCTGAAAATGTTTGCCGTATTCTTTGATCACCGGAACCACGGTTTCAAAGTTGCGGTAATCATTGAGGGCATCAAAGGTTCTAAAGATGTCCATCCCGTTCTCGCAGGCCCGTTCAACAAAGGCCTTGGCGACATCATCGGCATAGTTGCGATAGCCGACCAGATTCTGGGCCCGCAGCAGCATCGAAAACGGCGTCTTTTTAATGTAACGCTTCAACGTCCGAATGCGTTCCCAGGGGTCCTCATTTAAAAACCGGTGCATGGTGTCAAATGTCGCGCCGCCCCAAACTTCCATGGCCCAGTAGCCGACGTCATCCATCATCTCTGCCACCGGAATCATATCTTCGGTCCGGCCCCGGGTGGCAAACAGGGATTGATGGCCATCACGCAGGGTCAAGTCCTCTACCTTGACGGGGTTTTCCGCCTTGGGCCGATCTTTGTCGTAATTCATTGTGGTCATTTTTACTTGATTGTCATCACTCATTTTTTGTTACTCCTTATTAGAAACTTTATAAAGCTTGGTGTTTGGAATTTCGTGTTTAGTATTTAGTGTTTTGTGTTTGGAATACATGGCAATACATAACATTCGGACAATTCATCAAAAAACCAAATACTAAACACTTTCTATAATTTGCGAAAGGTCCTGAGTTGCATTAAATTTCGCATCTGCATTTGGGCCTGTCTGCCGCTTACACCCCAGGGTTTGACTCCCGGCGCAGGCTGCTGTGCGAACATCGGCATCTGGGGCTGTGCAGCTTGCATGGCGGTCTGCATCGCAATGGCTTCTTCTTCGGTTTTAATATATTGCAGCACCGCTGATATCGCTGCAGTGGTTTTTCTGGCATTTCCCATTTGAACTCCTTTTTTTACTTTAGGCATTTTAGCTCACTTTAGATCATTTTAGGCACTTTACATGGGAATATTGCCGTGTTTTTTCGGGTGCCGGGTTTCACGTTTGGTGCACATCACTTCCAGGGCGTCGATCAGGCGCGGACGGGTCTCACTGGGTTCGATGACCGCATCAATATAACCCCGGTTGGCTGCCTTGTAAGGATTGGAAAACAGCTCCTCATATTCTTTAATCTTTTCCTGGTGCTTGGCTGCCGGATCCTCAGCCCCGGCAATTTCCTTTCGGTGGATGATATTGGCCGCTCCGGCCGCACCCATGACGGCAATTTCCGCCGTGGGCCAGGCAAATGCCATATCCGCACCCAGATCTTTGGAGCACATCGCTAAATAGGAACCCCCGTAATCCTTGCGAGTGACCAGCAGCAGCTTGGGCACCGTAGCTTCCGAATAACACCACAGAAGCTTGGCTCCGTGTCGGATGATCCCGCCCCATTCCTGCTGGCTGCCGGGCAGGTATCCCGGCACATCAGCGATGGTTAACATCGGTATGTTAAATGAGTCGCAAAATCGAATAAAGCGTGTGGCTTTGTCCGAAGCATTGATATCCAGACAGCCGGCCAGCACTTTCGACTGGTTGGCGATAATGCCGATGCTTCTGCCATTCAAGCGCGCAAAACACACCACCATATTGCGTGCATAGTACTGATGGGGTTCAAAAATCTCCCCGTTATCGACAATGGCCCGAATGATCTCTTTTATATCGTAGGTTTTGTTGGGGCTATCCGGAATAATCGAATTTAAGGCCGGATCGGTGCGTCTGGGATCATCACCCGTATCGACAACGGGTGGATCTTCCATATTATTAGACGGTAGATAGGACAGAAGTCGTTTGATCCGATCGATCGCATCTTCATCGCTTTCACAGGCAAAGTGGGCCACACCGCTTTTTTCATTATGGGCTTTGGCGCCGCCCAGATCCTCAAAGGTAATTTCTTCACCGGTAACGGCTTTAATGACCTCGGGTCCGGTAATAAACATATAGCTGCTGCCTTTTACCATAAATACCCAGTCGGTCATGGCCGGTGAATAGACCGCCCCGCCGGCCGTGGGTCCCATAATCGCTGAAATCTGGGGAATGACACCGGAAGCAGCTGAATTGCGGAAAAAATCCGTCCGTACCCGGAAAGGGCATCGACGCCTTCCTGAATCCGGGCACCACCCGAATCGTTTATACCGACAAACGGCACGCCCGCCTTCAAGGCCAGATCCATAACTTTACATATTTTTTTGGAGTGCATCTCCCCCAGGCTGCCGGCTCTGGCCGTAAAATCCTGGGAAAAAGCAAACAGCGGCCGGCCATCGACCCGGCCGTGGCCGGTGATGACCCCATCTGACGGGATATCGACTGTTTCCATGCCAAAATTCACACAGCGATGATTGACAAACATATCAATCTCGCGAAAGGTTCCCTCATCAAATAACAGATTCAACCGTTCCCGGGCGGTGAGCTTGTTTTTTTCATGCTGCTTGGCGACCGCTTTTTCGCCGCCCATTTGAAGGGTTTTGGCTTCACGTGCTTTAAGTTCTTTGATTTTATCTTCGACAACACCCATTATATGTATCCTTTCATTTGAAAATACTTGCCAGATCGCTTGCAGCCCACCTTGGCGCCCGGGTAGGTGGCCACTTTTTATCTCAAAAGCCGCAATTTAAGGGGTAGGTTCCGGCGCAATTTAAACAAATTTCATCTAAATTTAAGTTTTAAGAATAAGAGTGCTAATTTTCTAGACCGCACGATGATTGTCAAGAAAAAAAAGCAACCTATCCGCTGCCATCGTCGGGGTGGTTTCGCCTTTTTCTACCGAACGGGTAATGCGTTTCAGTCTTTTTTTGATTTCAGGATTGGTATTGAACCGTTCTTTGAGTCCATCTTCGACCAGAGACCACAACCAATCCAGGGCCTGTTTTTGGCGTTTATGTTCCAACTCACCACTGGCGGTAAACTTTTTATGGAATTTCACAACCGTTTGCCAGATTTCAGCGATGCCCGTCATCTCCAGCGCGCTGCACGTCAGCACCGGCGGCTCCCAGTTGGGCGATGTGGGTTGCAGCATATTCAAGGCGCCTGTATATATTTTTGCAGCCTTTTTCGCTTTTTCGATGTTGTCGCCATCCGCCTTGTTAATGGCAATCGCATCGGCCAGCTCCAATACGCCTCTTTTTATCCCCTGCAGCTCGTCTCCGGCACCGGCGAGCATCAGAACCAGAAAAAAATCAACCATCGATGCCACGGTGATCTCCGACTGTCCCACACCGACCGTCTCGACGATGATCACATCAAAACCGGCTGCTTCACAAACCAGCATGGTTTCTCTGGTTTTGCGGGCCACGCCACCCAGGGTGCCTCTGGAAGGCGATGGACGAATAAAGGCATTTTCTTCAACCGAAAGCTTTTCCATACGGGTCTTATCGGCCATCACGCTGCCACCGCTTCTGGAACTGCTGGGGTCCACCGCCAGAACCGCCACCCGACGGCCGGCTTCCACGAGCGATATCCCGAGACTTTCAATGAAAGTGCTTTTGCCGACCCCGGGCACACCGGTAATGCCGAGACGAACCGCTTTTCCGGTATGCGGCAGCAGTTGATCAACGATTTTGCGCGCCAGTTGCTGATGGCCGGGGAAGCGAACTTTCGATCAGGGTGATGGTTTTAGAAAGCATCCGCCGATTTTGTTCCCGTACACCCTTGATATATATTTTAAGGTCTTCTGGATTCATGCTCCAATTTTATAGCCTAATTTATTTGTCCCTTTGATTTATGCTCATTGTGGTAGAAATAAAATCCGAAATCCGAATATCGAAATGCGAAACAATTTTCTAATTTTCAAAATTAAAATGATCAAAACAACCACAAAAAACAATACGATCGGGATCTGTGCCCCAATCTCCCTCGTTTTGAAAATTTGAGAATTCGGATTTCGAATTTGTTTCGTGCTTCGACCAATTTTATTAAATCAGGCGTGTTTCGGATTTATTTAAGGGACTTCTAAATCAATCATAAAACTTACCAGCCTAACCTATTTCAATATTCCTGCTATCTCTTCTGCTCCAATGCATTAAGTACCTGATTGGCGGATTCGGTCACCGGCGTACCGGGACCGAAAATACCGACCACACCGCCACGATAAAGAGACTCATAATCAGAGGGCGGAATAATCCCGCCGACAACCACCAAAATGTCACCCACCGCCTTCTTTATTGAGCGCCGCGATCAGTGCGGGGACCAGCGTGTTATGACCCGGCGGCCAGGCTGGATGCGCCTACCAGATGGACATCATTTTCCACTGCCATGCGTGCTGCCTCTTCGGGCGTTTGAAACATGGGACTGATATCAACATCAAATCCAAAGTCGGCAAAGGCGGTTGCAATGACTTTAATGCCACGATCGTGACCATCCTGGCCCATCTTGGTAACCAGAATCCTGGGACGGCGGCCTTCTTTTTCTTTAAAACCTTCGGTCCGCTTGCAGAGCGATTCAATGATCTCGCTGTCGCCGTATTCGGAAGCATACACACCGGATATACACTGGGTGGTGGCCACGTAACGCCCAAATACCTTCTCCAGGGACATCCGAGATTTCACCAACAGTGGCCCGGGCCCGCACGGCCGGAATACATGCTTCCAGCAAATTACCGCCGGATTCCGCAGCGTTGACGACGGCCTGCAGTGTCTGCTGCACTGCCTTTGCATCCCGGCTGCGCTTTGAGCTCCTTTAATCGCGTGATCTGTTCATCCCGAACGCTGGCCGGGAACTTCAAGAATCTCCAGATCCACATCTTCTTCGATCTGGTACTTGTTGACGCCCACAATGACATCCTTACTCTGGTCGATGCGCGCCTGCCGGCGGGCAGCCGCCTCTTCAATTCTCATTTTGGGCATCCCGGTTTCTATGGCTTTGGCCATGCCTCCCATTTCTTCGACTTCATCGATAATTTTAGCGGCCTCGCGAATAATGCCGTCGGTTAAAGACTCGACGTAGTATGAGCCTGCCAGCGGGTCAACGACATGGCAAATCTGGGATTCTTCCTGAACAATCAACTGGGTGTTGCGCGCAATCCGGGCCGAAAAATCTGTGGGCAGGCCGACGGCTTCGTCAAAAGAGTTGGTGTGCAATGACTGGGTGCCGCCCAGAGCTGCCGACAGACATTCCAGCGTGGTTCGAATAATATTGTTATAGGGATCCTGGGCCGTCAGGCTCCAGCCCGAAGTCTGGCAATGGGTTCTCAGCATGGTTGATCGCGCATCTTGGGGGTTGAACTGACTGATGATTTTATGCCACAGGAACCGCGCTGCCCGCAGCATGGCGATTTCCATGAAAAAGTTCATGCCGATTCCGAAGAAAAACGACAGTCGCGGCGCAAAGTTGTCGATACCCAGCCCTGCATTAAGGGCCGCCCGAACATATTCCAGCCCGTCAGCCAGGGTAAAAGCAGCCTGCAGCACAGAGTCGGCTCCAGCTTCCATCATATGATAACCGCTGATACTGATGGTATTGTATCGGGGCATGTGGGTCGAACAGTATTCGATAATGTCGGAAACAATCCGCATGGAAGGTTCCGGCGGGTAGATATAGGTATTGCGGGTAAGGTACTCCTTTAAAATATCATTCTGGATCGTGCCGGCAAGTTTATCCTGGCCAACGCCCTGTTCTTCAGCGGCAACGATATACCCGGCTAAAATAGGCAAAACCGCACCATTCATGGTCATGGAAACCGTCATCTGATCCAGCGGAATCTGATCGAAAAGAATTTTCATATCTTCAACGGAGTCCACGGCCACACCGGCCTTTCCGATGTCACCGGCGACACGAGGATGATCGGAGTCGTATCCTCTGTGAGTCGCCAGATCAAAGGCCACCGATAGTCCTTTTTGCCCTGCGGCCAGACATCTGCGATAAAAGGCATTGGACTCCTTGGCAGTGGAAAAACCGGCATATTGCCGAATGGTCCAGGGCCTTCCGGCATACATAGTCGCTCTGGGGCCCCGCACGTATGGTTCCAGGCCCGGAATGGTGTCGATATGGTCCATTCCCGCGAGGTCCTCAGCGGTGTACAACGGTTTGACGGGGATTCCTTCAGGGCGTTTTCCAGTTTAAGGACTCCAGGGGTTTGCCCCTCAATCCCTTGGTCGCAAGGTCCTTCCATTTTTTAATTTCCGTTTTTTTTGCCATAATCGTTTGTTCCTTTTTAACTCATTTTCCTACAAAAAGGATAATTCCAAATTAATCATCACTACCCAGGTTTCAGGTGTCGGGTGTCAGGTGTCAGCAGATGACAGAAGTCAGATACGATCAGAAAGGATGCGCCTTTTGTCATTCTTCCTAAACTGTCTTCTGTCCTGCTGTCCTCTGAATCTGAAAATCTGACACCTGAAACCTGAAACCTATTTGAGGCCAGAGGCAAGCGGCCAGTGACCAGCTTACAGCTTTGGGTGCCCAAAACCGCGATTCAGGCAGGCCTTTCACATAACTCGACAAGAACCCCATTGGTGGATTTAGGGTGCAGAAAGGCAATTCTGGCGCCACCGGCACCGATCCGCGGCTTTTCATCAATTAAGCGGATGCCTTTTTCTTTTAATTCGCTTAAAGCCGCTTCGAGATTTTCCACCCGGAAGGCGACGTGTTGAATTCCCTCGCCTTTTTTTTCAAGATACTTGGCAATCGGCCCATCGGGCGCGGTGGATTCTAAAAGCTCCACTTCACTTTCACCGACCGGGAAAAAAGCCGTGGTGACTTTTTGTTCGGCCACGGTTTCCGATCCCTTCGAACTCGAGGCCCAGGGCATCGGTCCAAAAGTTTTTACCCTCGTCAATGCTTTTTACGGCAATTCCCAAGTGATCGATCTTTAATATTTTCACCAGGTACTCCTTTTGGGTCGTCATTTACCCTATTCGGTTTTGTCTCATGGACTCAAAGGGTCGGGGAGTTTTTCTGCCCAAACTTTGATAATAGCGGAATGAATTATCTTGGGATAGCAGCCAAATCGTGCACTGTCTCTGAGTGCATTAGGGAACCTTGCGAATGTACGGTCGGCCACTGTGCCGACCCAAACCGGCGGCCACGGTGGGTCGCCCTACATCTCCAACCCATTGTTTTATATTTGATCTCTGTTCTTTCGCTACTTTCCATTCGAACTGAAGAAAGTAGTTTCAAACAGCAGTTATGCGTTTTTGACCATTATTCCAAAATTCCAACATTCCATGTAGGTGGCATAAAGACAAGTGTCGTTAAAAACTTCATGATTTTAAAATATTATAGAAATTCCGAGACGTTTATGGTGCCGATTCTACGGATACGACTTCCGGAATTTCTTTTTTCAATATTTTTTCGATTCCGTTTTTCAACGTCATCTGCGACATCGGGCAACCCGCACAGGCCCCCTGCAATCGGACGGTAACAACACCTTCCTGGACGTCAACAAGCTCGACATCTCCCCCATCCGCCTGGAGCATGGGTCTGATTTTTTTGAGGGCCTCCTCAACTTTTTCTCTCATGATAACATCTCCCTTGGGTTAGTAGTTTAAGCAGAATCAATGTGAGTGCATATTTAGCTTTTACCACGAAGTCCACGAAGGGCACGAAGCATGCAATTTAAAAATCTTATAATTGTCTTCGTGTATCTTCGTGTGCTTTGTGGTGGATCCTTAAATATTTGCCTCTAACTCAGTTTTTACGGTTTCTATAAAAATTATTTCGAAAAGATTCAAATTCATCCTCTACAATCGCCTCCCGCACCTGTTTCATTAAATTCAGGAAAAAATAAACATTGTGAAGCGTATTGAGACGATAAGCCAGAAGCTCTTTGGCCATGTAAAGATGACGCAAATACGCCCTGGAATAGTTCGAGCAAGTATAACACGTGCAGCCGGGCTCTAAAGGATTCGTATCGTACCGGTATTTCGCATTGCTGATGTTCAGCGTACCTTGCCGGCTAAAAACCTGCCCGTTGCGGGCATTGCGGGTCGGCAGAACGCAATCGAACATGTCGGCTCCCAGCGCCACCAGTTCGATCAGGTTTTCGGGTGTCCCCACGCCCATCATATATTTGGGCTTTGCATGCGGCAGTTTCGGTAAGGTATAATCGGCCATTTCCAGCATGATCTCCACCGGCTCCCCGACACTCAACCCGCCGATCGCAAAGCCGCTAAAGTCAAAAGGGATTAGAGATTCTGCAGCGGTTTCCCGCAGATCTTTAAACATTCCCCCCTGAACGATGCCAAACAGGGCACCGTTGCCATTTGACCTGCCCTGCCAGGCGGCTTTACAGCGCTCTGCCCACCGGGTGGTGATTTCAAGCGCCTTGGCGGGTCGTGTTCGCGCTCGGCCGGGTATTGAATACAATTATCCAGGCACATGATGACATCCGAACCCAGGCGGGTTTGAATTTCGACCGCCTTTTCAGGTGTCAAAAGATGACGGGCTCCATCGATATGCGATCGGAAGGTCACGCCCTCTTCAGAAATTTTAGCCAGCTTGGCCAGTGAAAAAATCTGAAAGCCGCCGCTGTCTGTTAGGATCGGACCGCTCCAGTTCATAAATCTGTGTAGGCCGTCAAATTGATCGATGACGTCGCAGCCCGGCCTGAGATAAAGATGATAGGTATTACCGAGAATAATCTGAGCTCCGGCCGACAAAAGTTCTTCGGGCGTCAGCGATTTTATACCGTGCCCTGCGTCCCCACCGGCATAAAAACAGGGGTCTCCACTTTGCCGCGGGCCGTCTGAATGACACCGGCCCGGGCGCGGGTAGTAGAAGATTGAGCTATTATATCAAAACTAAACATTGCAATTAATTTAACCTACTTATAACAAAAAGTGAGCTAAAATTAAAAATGATCTAAAATGCCTTGAGGAATTCTACCCGTCGAGAGCCTCTGGGTCGAACGATCATATTTAAAATAAAAGATGGAGCGCCACGCGGCGCAAGCGCCTGCGCTGCGCGAGCGACACCATAACTTTAGGCATTTTAGCTCATTTTAGTCACTTTAGGCACTTCTAACTTTAGAACGCCTTTGGAACTTTTTTTCTCTGTCTTCGAAGATAAACCGCTATTTTTGAGATAGCTTAATTATACGATAAGCATTGCATCTCCATAACTATAAAACCTATATCTTTCGTCTTATCGCTTCTTTGTAAGCGTTCAATACATTTCCCCGTCCGGCAAAGGCCGAAACCAGCATCAACAGCGTTGATTGGGGAAGATGAAAATTGGTAATCATCGCATCAATCGTCTTAAACACGTATCCCGGGTAGATAAACAGATCACAGCAGCCGTTTTCAGCCCGTACATCTCCACCGCTATCAGAAGCATACTCCAAGGTGCGCACACAGGTGGTTCCAACCGCCACCACTCGATGCCCGGCGGCCCGGGCTGAATTAATTGTTTCCGCTGCCTGCACGGGAATCAAATATGCTTCCGAATGCATGTGGTGGGAGCGAATATCTTCAGAGCGCACCGGCAAAAAAGTCCCATAACCAACGTGCAGTGTAATCGAAACGATTGCAATTCCTTTGGCTTTCAGTCTTGCAAGAAGTTCGGGCGTAAAGTGCAAACCGGCGGTGGGAGCGGCTATGGCACCCTTTTTAGAAGCATAAACGGTCTGGTAAGCGGCCCGATCATCACACGGCGGCTCCAGTTCCGGGTTGCGCCTTATATAAGGCGGAAGGGGCACCTTCCCGATGCGGTCAAGTAATGCTTCAAAATCACCTTCAGTATAAAATTTGATAAAATAGGTTCCATCGCGCCGTTCGATCACTTTGGCACTCAGCCCTTCGTCAAAATAAAATGAACTCCCGGGCTTTGACGGTTTGGCAGCTTTAACCAGGCATTCGTAAACCAAGCCGTCTTTTATTGTCTGCGGCTTACAGTTGCCGTTAAAGCTGCAGATGAGAACTTCGACCTTTCCGCCGCTATCTTTTCTGCCCACCAGCTTACCCGGAATAACGGCTGTGTTGTTCACAATCAGCACATCACCCGGGTTTAAAAAATTATCCAGGGTCGTAAACCGGTGATGAGACAACTTTCCGGTCTTGCGGTCCATAACCAGAAGATTCGATTGATCCCTCTGCTCATTGGGTTTCTGAGCGATCAGCTCTGCCGGAAGCTCGTAATGATAATCGGATAAAGCACACATATCAAATTAATTTCGTCCAAGGTAAACCATAGACAAACCCAATACCATCAGTACCAAACCAAATCTTCTCAAAGAGCTGTCTGGAGAATTGATGACTTTTCTAACCCAGGTCTTCATCTTATTTGGAAAAGCAAAATAAGGTAGTCCTTCAACGATCATCACCATTCCAATCACGCATAAAAAAAATTCCATTGGCTGATAGATCCAATTCTACAATAAATGTGTTTAAAAACGTGGCGATTTTCGAATTTTTACGGCGAGAATAAGAGTTTTTTCGAAAATCCTGTTAAATGATTAAAGTAATATTTATAATCCTTTACCATATATTTTGTCAAAACAAATTAGAGCGGGTTTCAAAATCGCCAAATCAAGCCGGATACTCAAATCAACCTGCCCCCAAGTGCCGTTCTGGAGTCACGTCCCACAAAAATGTTACAAACATCGTGTGGTATATTAAAATCCAGTTGAGTTCTTTAAACAACACAATGTCTATGGTTTCAACGAACAGAGGACAGAGAACAGAATACAGAGGACAGAACGGCCGCTTTATCTTCCATTTTTT
>PVMK01118523.1_pt1 | contig 32641 bp, 32 predicted proteins | sample 1853481 | NCBI WGS metagenome assembly PVMK01 (sample SAMN08533507, study PRJNA380276) | Marine sediment metagenome, whole genome shotgun sequencing project.
CCGTCCTTTTCAGGGCCGAAGTAATCTTTTATAATTTCATGTCCGTATGAAATGTATTTTCTTGTTTCTCCTGAATCTAATGTTATATCCTGAGTATACTTCACGACATTTGAAAAAAGATTTGCATAAATCTGGGCTACCAGGCCTATATCAACTACAGTAATGATTTCTGATTCCGGGATTCCACTGCTTCTGTTATCAATAGATATGCCCATTCTCTTCATCTGTTCAATATATCGATCAAGTTGAGGTTGTATAACATCTTTTTTCATATTGCAGGATTTGGTCCTTGGAATAAGTCTTCCCTGGTCAAAATGGCTTTTCCTGAACAGAGTTTCAATAAACAGACTCATATTTATGTAATGCTTTTCTATATTCTCAAGCTCCCTATTCAGTCCCTGATTAATGTCTGTCAGCTCCTCCGAGAAGTCTTGCATACAGGTGCTGTCACACATTCCGGCCGTGGATTTTTCATTAAAAGTCTTTCCCATCTCGACATTCTTCTCTATTTTTTTTCTCAGGCCTCTAAGGAAAAGCTTGTATACCATATTGGGTACGATTATATTATGTTCAATATCCGCAACAAGAGATTGTATGAATCGAAGATGTTCAATATTTTTCTGTATCAGGAATTTATTGTGCAGTTTAAAACCTATGCGGTTAGCGTACTTTTCAAAAAAAAGGTTTTTATGCTTGTCCATGTCTGTCACAGGGTAAATCACCAGCAATCCCAGAACATCATCTGTAACCTCAAAAGGGAGTTCTTCAATAAGAGGTTCTTTCCCGCGAATTGTCAAAACCAGGCTGTCATTGCTTGCCATATAGGGGTGTTCTTCAGGTATTACGTCATCCGGAGGTGGAGAATTCAGGTCTTTTGCTTCTCCCCCGGTCATTGCAGCAAGGGACAGTGTATCATGTTTGGGATCAACCAGATATAACCTGGCATCCAGATTGAAAAAACCCTTTGGTATGGCAACACATAGATTGTAAAAATCTTCCAGTCCCCCAAACTCCTGGGAAAGGTCAAAAAATGTTTTCAGGGCATTGTTTTCCTGGGCAGTAAAATTGTATTCCTGATAATCCCTTTTCTTTGTCTCTATACGTTCAAATATATGATTCATATTATTCGTAATCTTTCCCTTGTTTAAGCTATGGAAGCCATAATCTTTAATACATATTTTGAGGTGAAACCGCTATAACCATTCTATCATAATTGATTTTTTAATAGCGCTTCCTGCTTTACCGCAGTAATACGTAAAGTGCCCCAAGTCCTCCATCACACTGTCTTGCTGATACAAAGGCCACGATATGCTTTCTGTACCGTTTTGAGAGCAGTTTGACTACAGCGTCTTTTCAGCACAGGCCCCTTTGATGATCCGAGCCCCCTGCCATGGATTATTTTAATGCACTTATGGTTTTTCTTTAGTGATTCCCTGAAAAAACAGTGCTACCTCATCTTCAGCATCCTCAAGAATTAGACCATGCAGATCAAGGCAGTCCTGTATTGCGTAATGGCCTTTATGAAGTCTGGTTGCGATACTGTCTTTGTAATCCTTATTGACCCACTCTATGTATTCCGGGGTGTCAGAGAGACGCACAGCACGTTTGCCCTGAACAATTTCCTTGAGCGCTGTAACAGCTTCAATGTCCAGCGGTTGACTTGCGCAATTCTCTAATGATATTTTTTTCGGGTTTAATGACAGCTCTCTAAACTCCTTTATTTCACTGACCTCTTTCATTGCGTCAATGAACATCATTTCATCGGTTACAGGGGCTGGTTTGACCGTATCAGGTGTAACCGCTTTTTTCTTTCTCTTCTTAATAAGTTTTTTCAGGTCTTTAAAGGGATGAGAAAAAGAAGTGTCAGTGTCAGGTTTTTCAGGATTCATATTACCTACCAAAATGACATTAGAATTAATATGGCATTGCAAAGCTTCAATTAGATGATTTAAGCGTCAAGGGCCTCCTTTGTCATCTCCTCTGCTTTACTGAATACTGCGTCTTTTGCATCTTCAGTCCTTGCCTCAATATAAAATCTGACTTTAGGCTCTGTTCCGGAAGGTCTTATCATAAGCCAGGAGCCATCGTCAAATACCAGTTTGGTTCCGTCAACAGTGATCACCTTTTTAACTGTCCGGTCGTTACCATTAATGTTCAAAATCGCCCCCTCAGGGTATTTGTCCCTTATCAAGGCAAGCTCTCTGATAAAATTTCTCCGGCAAGTGAGCGGTCGACTTCTATTCCTGACCGGTCAGGGAAATAATAGCCGAACTCATCCATTATATCTTTAAGGTAATCGCCAATATTCTTACCTGTTACGGCCATCATCTCTATTGACAGAAGAAGACCGAAGAGGGCGTCCTTTTCCAGTGTATGATTAAATCCTGATATACCGTCTGATTCTTCAAAACATACAATGGCACGTTCACTGGCATCTTTGGTCATAAAAGGCCTGAAATTCTTAAAGCCCACCATAGTCTCTTTTATAGGAATTCCCAGTTTTTCTGATATGGCATTTACCAGATTGCTTGTACCAACCGACTTGGCCGCAATGCCTGAGAATCCTTTATGCACATGAAGAAAATGAAGTGCCATGGCCCCGAAATAATTCATCGGTATCTGTATGTTCGAATCAGCATAACGTATCCTGTCACCATCAGGGTCCATAATGATCCCAAGCCGGTAAGCAGCGGTACTCTTATTGAGAGATTCTTCAACGCCTTTCATATTAGTCTCTGAAGGCTCTGGTGCTACTCCTCCAAACAGAACATCATCTTCTGTCCTGAGATAACTGATTTTGCCGCTCTCACCTATGATCCTCTGTATCCTGTTTCGTGTAGCGCCATGAACGTTATCAATGCAGATAAAACAGTCCTGTTGGTCAATGAAATTTCTGATCTTTTCAACATCAACTGTTTTCCGATCATTTATATATTTTATGTACAGGTCGGTAGGGTCTATCTTCTCAATCTCTGAAGGTTCTGTTTTTTCAAGTACAGGAGATTGGGCCATCATTTTATTTGCTATTTCTTCTATCTTAGTTGTAATTTCAGGTCCGGCAGGACCGCCGTCTGAAGGATTGAATTTGAAACCTCCATAGTTTGCAGGATTATGGGAAGGAGTAAGATTTATTGAGCAGGCCGCACTAAGCGTTTCAATAGCCGTAGAAAATTCCGGGGTCACTGCTTCGCCAGCATACCATGTCCTGATGCCATTTTTCTGGAGGAGGCCTATAACTTCCATGGCAAACTCCGGTCCCAGAAAACGGTTGTCATGCCCTACAATCACACCCCTGGTTTTTATTTCATCAAAACCTGATACGCCCATTGCCTTCATAACATGGGGGTCACTTTCTTTAAACATTTCAATAATGGCTGAAGTAACAACTCGAATACTATTAAATGTATAATCAGTGCCTATCTCGCCTCTCCACCCTGATGTGCCGAACACAACCTTAATGGGATCATTGTTTTCATATGCAAATTTCTCTATCACTGATAAGAGATTTCTATTTGATGTGACATCATCTAATATCGCTTTCCAGCATGTACCAGCGTTCTCAAACTCCTTGGTCATCATTCCTCCTGAACGTTATAATATATTTAATGTAACTATTCAGGTCTCCCCCTTTGTAAAAGGGGGAATATATAGCTGAGTAGTTATGATTTTATTTTATATATATTATCATATGATATTATTGATTGCTCCACGATATGAAACGGTCTTGATTTAAGCCGTTAGCGGTATAAATTGTCTTAATCAATACAATGGGTTAGAATTATTGTCACTATGATAATATCTGTTATAGGCGCAGGTTCCTGTAAAAAGAAAACATATTCAATGGCTGAAGATGTGGGTAGGCTTGTTGCTCAGCACAGCGCCATACTTCTTACAGGCGGTCTGAGCGGTGTTATGGAGGCAGCTTCCAAAGGGGCCAAAGAAGCAGGTGGAACAGTAATAGGCATACTCCCCGGATTCAGTAAAGAAGATGCAAATGCCTATGTGACCATCCCGATAATTACAGGACTAAGTCATGCCAGAAATGTGATAGTAGTCAGGTCGGCAGATGCTGTCATTGCTGTTGATGGCGAGTATGGAACGCTGTCAGAAATTGCTATCGCATTAAAACTTGGCAAACCTGTTATCGGCATTAATACATGGGATAATATCGAGGGTGTTGTAAAGGCGGATAACGCCGAAGATGCTGTGGCTAAGGCCATTGAATTGGCCGATGAATCAAGGTAGGGGCATGGCATGCCATGCCCCTACAATTATATTTATTTGCCTGACGGCGAATTCAGATACTTAAAGAAATCACCTTTTGTGGACAGTATGAGCCAGTCTTTTTCAGAGAATGTAGTCTGGTAAGTCTCCATGGTTTTTATGAAATTGTAAAACTCACGTGACTCAGGACTCTTGTTATAGGCCTGTGCATATATTGTAGTTGCCTCTGCATCAGCCTTACCTATTATCTCCTGGGCTGTTTTGTAAGCACCTGACTGTATCTTTTTCAGCTCCCTCTCCTTGTCACCGAGAATCTTGGAAGCCCCTCCCTGTCCTTCAGAACGGAATTTGTCTGCTATCCTCTTGCGTTCAGTAATCATTCTCTCGTAAATTTTCTTCTGAACTTCCTCAACATAATTGATTCTTTTCAGCCTCAGATCAAGCAGCTCTATACCCAGTTCAAGAGTTCGCGGTGCTGCATTGGCTATGATGGATCTTGTTAGCTGTTCTCTTCCAAATTTTATATTCTGCAATGTAGCTGCAATCTCTCCCGCAACCATCTCATCAGGTAACTCAGGGGTCCTGTTTGTAGAACGTACAATCTCAACAAGCAGGTGTTTGGCAATGGCGTTTCTGGTTTCACCGTCCAGAATATCATCAAGTCTGGACTGGGCGCCCCTTTCATCCCTGACACGCTGAAAAAAGAGAAGGGGGTCTTTTATATGCCATCTGGCATAGGTATCTACCCATATAAACCGTTTATCTTTGGTTGGGACCTGGTTTGGATCGCCGTCCCACTCAAGGAAACGCTTTTCAAAGAAATTTGCCTCCTGGATCATGGGAATTTTAAAATGCATCCCCGGAGAGGTAATGGGATCCCCTACAGGTTTTCCAAATTGCGTTATAATGACCTGCTCAATTTCTCTGACAACATATGCAGATGAAACAGCAACATAAAGTATGAGCAGAACAACTCCGGCAAGTATCATTGGTTTAGCTTTATTCATTTGTCACCTCTCTTGTCCATCTGGAACAGGGGCAGTATACCCGTAGTGTTCTCATCAGTAATAAGTTTTCTGCCGACCTTTTGGAATACATCGTTCATTGTCTCAAGGTAAATACGCTGCCTGGTTACTGATTTTGCCTTTAAGTATTCGGTGAAAACAGAATTGAACTTCGATGCTTCACCACGCGCACTGTTTACCCTTGCCGCTGCATATCCCTTTGCCTCTTCAATGGTTCTCTCTGCTTCACCTCGGGCCTTGGGGATGATCTTGTTATATTCTGACTTTGCCTGGTTAATGAGTTTTTCCTTTTCCTGTTCTGCCTCGTTAACCTCATTAAATGCCGGCTGCACCGGTTTTGGCGCGTTAGCGTCCTGAAGCACAACCTGATCAACCTTGATTCCCAGCTCATACTGGTCACATAATTCCTGAAGTTTCACCTTGACAGAATCTGCTACCTCCTGACGTCCGTATGTTATAACTTCGTCCACAGTACGATCACCAACAATATTTCTCATCACCGCCTCATTAATATCACGGAATGTTTTTTCAGCGTTTCTTACCTTGAACAGGAACTTGTAGGGATCGTTAATACGGTATTGAACGATCCATTCCACTTCTGCCGCATTAAGATCTCCCGTCAACATTAATGATTCTTCCTGATAACCAGTTCCGGAATATCTGGTCTTGACTCCAGGTTGGGATGTCCGGAAACCGAATTCAAGTTTTAACTGTCTTTCAACAGGGACTTTATAAACCTGTTCGATGCCAAATGGGAGCTTGAAATTAAGGCCGGGGTTTACAGTACGGGTATACTTGCCGAATTGAACGACAACTCCTACCTCTTCCGGCTCCACAGTAAACCATGAAGAGAGGAACAGGCCCAGTACCAAAATAACGACTGCAGCAGCTGCAATGGCCTTGAAACTAATTTTAGGCGGTTTAAAATCTTTAAAGTCTTTGAAATCCTTAAAGTCAAACGGTGGTTTTTGGTCCATTTATATTTCTCCTGTTTATAGATAACATATTATAGTAGAGACATAGTAATAGATAATCATTTAAATTACAACTGCTATTTTCATTATGATGCTATTTTCATATGATAATATGGATAATCCGTTGAAATGTAGGATTAGGCAAGATTAGCCTGCTTGACTAAAATCCCTGATTTGCTTTAATTTGGATGGGAAAAGTTTAAAAGATCTTTGGAGGTTTGCTTGGTAAAGAAGAAAATGTATCTCTATGGCAAGAACTCTGTTCTGGAAAGGGTAAAGGTCAATACTGGCAGTATCAGGCAGGTTTTTATACAGGACAATTTCAAAAACAATGATCTTGTGAAATTGTTGAAATCAGAAAAAATACCCGTAAAAACTGTCTCGGAAAGAGACCTTTTAAGAATTAAACGTGCAGACCGTTTGCAGGGAATTGCAGCGGAAATTGATGTGTTCAAATATACGCCTTTTGATGACCTTTTGAATAGGGGGAAAGAAAGAGGTCTGACGCTTATATTCCTTGATGGGCTTAATGATCCTCATAACCTGGGATCTATTATGCGCACTGCAGCATGTTTCAGCGGATTTGCATTGATTATTCCTGAACATGCTTCCTGTGAAGTTAATGACACAGTTATGCATGTTGCATCTGGAGGAGAAAACTTTGTTCAAGTTGCAATGGTTACCAACTTGTCTGGGGCTTTGATCAAAGCAAAAAAAGCCGGCTACTGGGTTGTAGGGACAGTTGTAAGTGAAGGTCAGGATATTAATGAAACGTCATTGCCTTTTCCCATGTGCCTTGTACTGGGCACAGAAGGCAAAGGGATACGTTACGGTGTTCAGAAACATCTCGACCTTAAAATTACATTACCCATGAAAGGCGCCCAGCTTTCTTTAAATGTTGCAATGGCATTTGCAATCTTTGCCCAGGAAATAACTCGGCAAAAAAGCACAAAATAGTCCTGCCATTTTACCTTACATCTGATTAACAAGACCTGAGCTTACCCATATGAAGTTACTGCTTAGTAATCATTCTTATCTTTATATTTATCTAAATTAATCTCCAGATTTGCTGCCCGGAATGTATGTATTACGAATTTGACAGTAGGAAAAATCATACATTATTATTAATAAAATTCCTGTGTTAGAAGCCTTATATACAAAATAACACATAATATCTATAGGTTATGATGCTAGATCAATAAGGGCATGAAAATTGCTTTCTATATCAATTGAATTAATTGAATCATAAATTTGGATATTATGCGTGACCATTGAACAGGTCAAATAGACATAACAACTTTAACTTGTATTGATGCTTACAGGAGCTTAATAGCGTATAGAGAGCATTAAGCAGTTTTTAGAAACGATTATGCCGGATTATCTGCTCATCAGATCCTGTGTTAATTGTCGGAAGATATATGTTTAAGAGATTATTAGTTAAATACAAACTTCATAATAGTTTTAATGCCTTATTCGTCTTTTTCCTTTTGTTTGTTTTATCAGGCTGTGGCGTAGGAATGGGTGCAGCTGGAAGTGGGGAACTAAGCGGTTATGACAGTGGAGAAGACAGTGGAGGAGACAGTGGAGGTAATAGCGAAGTAAATCCAGTAGATTTTGTTAAATTGTCATGGATGTCACCAATGTCTAATGCTGACGGTTCACCATTGACCAATCTTGGTGGATATATGATTTACTACAGAAAAACAGATGCTATCACTCAAATTTATTCAATGGATGTAGGAAATGTAACGTCAGCAACAATTGATAATCTGTCGCCAGGAATATGGTGCTTTGCTATTAGTGCTTATAATGAAGCGAATATAGAAAGTGACTTATCAAACTATGCCTGTAAGGATATTTAAGTACTGCTTTTTTCCGCATCCTTGACCATAAGTCTTGTTATTGCACTTGCAAATGCTGCCGGGTCTTTGGGCTTTGATCCTTCAAGCAGAAGAGCCTGGTCGTAAAGCAATGTTATATATTCGTCAAGAACTGCGCTTTTCTGTTCTTTTTCAAACATGCTGTTCATAGCCGTGAAAATCGGATGAGAAGCATTAATCTCAAGTATTCTCTTTGTATCGGGTATACTCTGTCCCATTGTCTTCAACAATTTCTCCATCTGGGGATCAAGGTCACCTTCATCACCTACAAGACAGCAGGCAGTTTCTTTAAGTCTGCCTGAGAGCCTGACATCCTTCACATCATCTTTCAGTCGATCCTTGATCATTTCTATAAGGGCCTTGTATTCTTTTTCAGCTTTTTTCTTTTCCTCCTCATTGCCCTTATCAAGCGATATATCTCCTTTGATGGCTGACTTAAATTTCTTGCCTTTATATTCCAGCCCTCCAACTACAAAATCGTCAACTTCATCAAGCATGATAAGTACTTCATAGCCTTTTTCCTTAAAGGCCTCCAGATAAGGTGATTTTCTGACTTCATCAAACGATGTGCCAGTGATGTAGTAAATATCTTCCTGGTCTTTTTTCATTGAATCAACATATTCCTGAAGAGATGTAAAGGAATCTTCGGTTTTGCCTGTAGATTGAAATAAAAGAAGATCAGCAATTGCCTCTTTTCTGGAGAAATCAAAATGAACGCCTTCTTTTAATACTTTGCCGAACTCTTTGTAAAAGATTACGTATTTGTCGTATTCATTTTTCTTCATGTCAGAAAGCATGTCGAGCACTTTCTTGATGATGTTCTTATTAATTATTTCAACCTGACGGTTTGACTGAAGGATTTCTCTTGAAACATTCAAAGGAAGGTCAGATGAATCAACCACGCCCTTTATAAACCTCAGATATCGTGGGATCAGCTGTTCACAGTGGTCCATGATCTGTACCCGCTTTACATAAAGTGTAGGACCCATCTTGTATTCCTTGTAATAGATGTCTACAGGCATGTTTGAAGGGACATATAAAAGCGCAGTGAATTCAGATGTTCCCTCAGCCCTGAAATGTATTACTTTTGCAGGGTCTGTAAAATCATGTGATATATGCTTGTAGAATTCATTATATTCTTCATCTTTTATCTGGGACTTGTCTTTCAGCCAAATGGCCTTCTGTGAGTTGAGGATCTCTTCTTCTGTGATCTTGACCTTCTCACCCTTTTTCAGTTCACTGTCCTTTTCTCTCTCAATATCCATTGCTACAGGGTGTTCGATATAATCAGAATATTTCTTTACAACACTGCGAAGCTCCCACTCCTCAAGGTACTTCTTTTCATCTTCCTTTAGATGGAGAATTACATCGGTCCCTTTTTTCTCTTTGTCTACATCTTCGACAGTATAATGACCATCAGCAGATGATTCCCATTTGACGCCAGGTTGACCTTTCAATCCCGCCTTTCTGGATAGGACGGTTACCCGGTCTGCTACCATAAAGGATGAATAAAAGCCCACGCCAAACTGACCGATCAGCTCAGGATTATCCTTGGCCTTTTCGTTCTGAAGGGCCTTTATAAACTCCTTTGACCCTGACCTGGCAATTGTTCCCAATGCTTCAATAATCTCATCTTTTGTCATGCCCAGGCCATTATCACTGATTGTCAATGTGCCGGCATCTTTATCAGGAATTAACTTAATTTTCCATTCACCGTCACCCTCCATAATATTATTGTCTGTAAGTGATTCATAACGGGCCATATCTATTGCATCAGAAGCATTAGATATCAATTCTCTAAGAAATATCTCTTTGTGGGAATAAAGAGAGTGGATCATTAAGTCCAGAAGCTGCTTTACTTCTGTTTTGAATTCAAGATTTGTTGTGGTCATATAGTTGTTACCTCGCTTTGTTAAATTGAATAAATAGACCTAATTATATACAGGAAATCCGGGAGAAATGTCAATTTGGAAGTTATTAGAGTGTTGTTTGAAATTGTTTCCCAGCATGTTACAAATTAATGGGTATGGCAGATTGACATTGTTTGAGTTGACTGTATCTGCCTTTCTACACTGATGAATTAATAATGCAACAGGTGAAGGAAATTATTTCCTGTTTCTAGGTTTGTTAAGTGACAATATGTTATCGTTCTGTCAATAATTGTTAATGAATTCATAAGATTAGAAATGGAAACTGGTTTCATTCATTCACTGTTGAATTAGGTATGAATATTGCAGTGAAATTATCAGGAGAAACAATGGTTGCTTTAAGCAGTTGTGAAATACTTGATGAACTGAGTAAGCTGGGAATCAAGACCCCAGCTGAGCTTATAGAGTTTCTGGAAGAATATTCAGAGTATTATACGCATACTGATATCCAGTTAGATTAAAACTAAACTTTCTGACTAATATTATCACCGCAATAATAGTTCAGGGTAGTGATTATTATTAATGAGTTACCCTGCATAAACTTCTTTTTCATTGACGAAATTAATATTCCTGGATTGTAAATTTGCATGTAAACAGGATGGGGTTTTGAATATAAAAAAGAGGTAAGGTTATTTTATTTGATTAAGCATTTTGTCGGCTTCCTTACCAACAGGGGTATCAGGTCCGAGCTCTACTGCCTTTGCAAATGCAGTCTTTGCTTCTTCCTTCTTGCCTACTGATACTGATACAAACCCCAGACTCATCCAGATCCTTTGATAGGATGGCATAATTTCTGATCCTTTTTTCAGGGTCTCAATTGCTTTATCAGGCTGTTTTGCATATTGGTAGGCCAGGCCCAGATCATTATAGGTATCTACATCATTGGGATCAAGTGAAAGCACCTTTTTGTAAACATCAATCGCCTCTATATACTGGCGGTTTTCAAAATATCTGTCTCCCATCATTGCAAGAGCTTCGGGATCATTTGCATTTGCTTCCAATTCATCTGTGAGTGATAGAATTTTGCTGCCTTGCTCCATAAGAGGTCCGGATTGCTTAAGATTGTCCCTTCTGCTTGCTTTTTCAGGGCCATCAGATCTACTGCAGGATGATAAAATGAAAGAGAAAGAAATAATAAATGTAATCGTGAATACAGCGGTTATGATTGATTTATATCTGTTTTTGTATTTTGAGGTCATTTATAAAGATACAATTTTCTATGAATTATGTCAAAGGGTTAATACCACAGGTAATCAGCGATATTCATATCAGTTGGCCTGCGTACTATATGGTTGACTTTGCGTGGCATGAGGACCTTATAGGGGAGGGTGGTATAATTTTTTAACATTTCGGGCATGGCGAGCTTTGCTGCATGGATTACTCCTGTAAGGACAATTACTGTATAGTTTCTATCAACCATTAGTTTAGACACATTGTATGCCATAACCGCATCTCTTACACGCTGAGCGTCGCAGAGGTAAGGCATTCCTGAAACATGATACCCTCTGCCGCCTGACAATCCGATCAAAGTCTCATATTCACTGTTCTGAGAACAGCCTGTGAAGTTGGTTTTTTCCAAAAGCTCTCCAGGCACTACATCTAATCCATTCCTTGATACATTAGCTATAAGTTCTTTTTTAGCATTAATACCAAAAATCGGGATGCCTGCATTGCGCGCAAAAAGGAATATGTTCCTGTAATACCTGAAAGGCAGATTTACATAGCTCTGGTAAATCTTTGTGAACGAGCTTTCCGGGATTGAACCGTTAATCCAGCCATCCAGTACGTCCTGATGGCTTACAGGTAACATCTCAAAGGCGATGGCCACTTTCCTGCCGGTATTGTGAAGATGCTTTATTACTTCGAGCTGTACCTTATGATGTCTGGGGCTTGCATGGAGTTCTCCGATAAATATTGCTTTACTGGACTCGATTTCTGTCAATACTTCATTAAAGTTTAAATCAGCCCCGGTATTGAGCGAGACATAATGTTTGGGAAGTGTGGCGCATCCGGATATTATTAACAATGAGATGATTATAATCAGTCTTGATAACATCTAGTCCCGGGTCTTTTCTTCAATCATCTGTTTAAAATATTCGTATGAAATGGTCTTGATCCTAAGGGATTGGGCCTTCTTGAATTTTGAGCCGGGAGATTCTCCGAGGACTACATAATCAGTTTTCATTGATACTGATTTAGCGACATGGCCGCCATTTCGTTCTATTAATCCCTCCACTTCCTGGCGGGGTACAGTCAAGGTTCCTGTTATAACAAAAGTTAATCCATTGAAGGGACGGTCTCCTGACCCGGCATCTTCAAAATCAGGGTTTGAAATTTCAAGGCCGCGGGTTTCCAGTTCTTTCAAAACATCCAGGTTTTTGTTATCTTTAAAAAAACTTGATACTGATTTGGCCGTCTTTTCACCCATCTGCTTTATAGATACAATCTGATCCTCATTTACATTATATAAGTCATCAAGTTTCTGATAGTTTCTTGCCAATAGCTTTGCTGCGTATTCACCTACATGAATGATGCCGAGGGCGTAGATGAATTTTGCAAGAGTTGTAGATTTGCTTGCGTTAATAGCGTCCAAAAGATTTTGTGCAGATTTTTCAGCAAATCTAGGGAGTGACAGGAGGTCTTTCTTGGTAAGTTTATAAATGTCGATGAAATGTTCAATAAGTTCATTTTCATATAATAGTTTAACGATTTTTGTACCCAATCCTTCAATGTCCATTGCTGTTCTTGAAGAATAATGTTTAATGCGTTCATGTGCTTGTGCCTTGCAATTTAGACCGATACAGCGAAATGCAACACCACCTTCTGTTCTTTCAACAGCGGATCCACATTCAGGACATTCTGTTGGAGGTGGAAACTTACCGGCATTACCATGTTTCTTCACGGAAATGACATGAGGTATTACATCACCAGCCCGTTCAACTTCAACTGTGTCTCCAATGCCTATTCCTAATCGATCTATCTCGTCCCAATTATGCAGTGTGGAACTAGAAACAGTTACACCTCCAATTCGAACGGGTTCTAATGATGCGACAGGAGTAATGGTTCCTAACCTTCCAACACTTCGTTCTATGTCTATTATTTTAGTAACACCATAATGTGCAGCAAATTTATATGCAATTGCCCACCGAGGTTCTTTTGTTTTTACACCTAAGTTATTTTGGAGACTGAAATTATTTACTTTAATAACAGCACCATCAACTTCAAAGGGAAAGGAATTGCGCTGGTTTTCTATCTTATTAACAATGTCTCTTGCATTCTCAATGCCTTTTACTTGAGTTAACATAGTTGGAGTGGGAAAGCGTGATACCTCTAACCATTTCATGAATTCCATTTGATTATTGAATTTTTTCCCCTTTAAATATCCTAAGCCATAACAAACTAAATCTAACTTTCGTTTAGCTGTAATTCTAGAATCAAGTTGTCTTATAGCACCTGCAGCAGCATTTCTTGGATTTGAGAATGCAGGCTCTCCTTTTTTTTCTCGTTTTTTATTAATTGCTTCAAAATCTTTGGTATTCATATATACTTCACCCCTAATATCTATTTCGTCTGGAGCATCATTAATTTTTAGAGGGACTGCTTTTATGGTTCTAATGTTTTGTGTCACGTCTTCGCCTTCATTTCCATCTCCACGAGTTGATGCACTATACAAGAGTCCCTTTTTATAAGAAAACTCAATTGCGAGCCCGTCGTACTTTGGTTCTACGGTAAAATCTAATTCACTCTGAGAATTAAGTTTTCTTTTTAAGCGGCTTGAGAAATCTTTTAGATCATCGAAAGAAAAAGCATTAGCTAGAGAGAGCATTGGTTCTGTATGCTTTATTTTATTAAATTTATCAAGCGGTGGCTTTCCTACTCTTTGAGTTGGTGACTCTGGTAAAACATAACTATATTGTTCTTCAAGTATCTTTAACTCATTATAAAGACGATCATACTCTACATCTGACACCACAGGATTATCTAATACATGATAGCGATAAAAGTGCGCATCAAGTTCATTAACTAGTTTGCGTATTTTCTTTTTTATGCTCTCCGGTATGTCTTGCTCGTTACTATTGAACAAGGACTCTTGTTTGTCTGTCACTACTTCTCCTCTAGTAATTCTATTAATAAGTAAAGTGCGGCATTGGCTGCCACTGCCTTGTTTTCCTCTCTACTGCCATTTAAATTTAATTGTTTTGTGATTGTCTTCCCATTTTTACTGACAGCAAGATAAATAAGGCCTTTATCTTTTCCTTCAAGCACATCAGGTCCGAGATTACCAGTGGTTGCGATAGAATAATCTGAATCAGTTATTCGTCTCACCTGTTCAGCCATCTCTTTTGCTGTTTCTTCGCTTACCATTCCATATTTATTAAGGACTTCACCGGAGACCTTCAGAATATTCTTTTTTGCTTCCTCTGAATAGGAAACGATGCCAGCCCTGAAAAAAATACTTGCTCCCGGTAAAGATGTAATGTAATGACTGATCAATCCGCCTGTACATGATTCGGCAACAGCAAGAGATAACTGATTTAATTTGAAGAGGTCATGAACCTTTTTTAATGTGTTTTCAATGTCTTGATTCATATTGCAATTATATAGTCCAAGATTATTAATGTTAAAACCTTGCCAAGTAAAGATTTTAACATTTAGGTTGAAAAAACATGAATATCATCTGCTTTTAAATAATTGAAAATGGAAACATTAATTGCTAAATTGCGCTATTAGACACCCTTCTGAATGTATTTGCTTTTTAGAAGTGACTTTTTTAAACTAAAGGGTGTAGATAACATAAAAATATTTATTGGTAAATTCCAAGGAGGTTTTAAATAATGATTACAGTTTCAGATGTAGCAGCCGAAAAAACTAAGGAAATATTAACTGCTGAAGGCAAGGCTGAATGGGGATTGAGGTTTTTCACCGCAGGAAGTAGTTGTTGCGGCCCATCTTACAATATTGATATTGTTGAGAATCCTGTTGATGGTGATGAGGTGATAGATAAAAACGGAACAAGGTTTTTTATCGATAAATCCACTTTAGAGACCATGGAGGGTAAGGAAATTCACTTTATTGATGATGGTGAGAAACAGGGATTTGTACTTACCGGTGGTGAAGCCCCGTCATGTGGACCGGGTTGTGGTTCTTCCTGCGGATAATTTGCAGTTAAAAGTTTGATCAATAAAAGGGGTGTTGAGTTGATCTCAACACCCCTTTTGATTTTTGTGTATATGATCAGGCAGCCTTTTTGCGGATCCTCCTCGTAATTCACCAATTCTTTTTTTGTAGGGGCAACCCTTGCGGTTGCCCCTGTTGTTTTATATCGCGTAGGGGCACGTTGCAACGTGCCCCTACTTGTTAAAAAAGCGTCTTATACCCATAGTGGCTCCGCCTATAAGAAACAGCAATGAACTTATAGGTTCAGGAGCAACTGGAGGAGATATATCTCCATCTCGCACAGCCCATGCATAGCGCTTCTGGGTTTTATCGCTTGTGCCATCTGATCCATATTTGAAATTAAATCTGTAAGCCATGGATGTGTCCCCACTGTCTTCCGTACCTGACCAGTACATAGATGGCCGTACATCCAAATATACTCCCGGGGATGAAGATGATATGCCTTCTGCATCATATAGATGTCCCATTTCACCATCAGTGCATGTACTGCCTGAGCAGTCAAACTCTGGAAGTCTCCAGTCTTCATATTCCTGGAAGATAAGGTTACTGGCCCAAGTGTTGGCTTCTTCCCAGGGCATGGTCATTCCTGCGTAATTTGCATTCTGCAGCCATGTTATATTCAGGTCTTCGTCATAGATAAGACCATTACCCCTGTCAAATAAAGCTGCATTTACTGAAATTGCAGAAGAGATTATTAAATATGTCACAATAAGTGATTTTATTGTCCAATTCATTTAGATACCGCCTTTCATTAAGAAAGTTTGTTGTTTTATTGTTAATTTGAGAAAGAATGTTACTTCAGAAATGTTGTTAAGGCTCGTGTGTTTTCATTCGCCATGTCCCCCTTTGACATAATTAAATTGCTTAAGACTTAAATGAAATTAAGTTCCTGCAGATGTGGATGCGTAAGATGTTAAGTGATGGTTGTCTTCATTGATCCATGTCCCCCTTTGACATAATTTATAACCAGTTTGTCTTCTTTTGTCAAGAACGACTCTTGTTATTAAACGATATAATATGCAAATGACATGCCATGAAAGTGATCAGGCTGATAATGATATTAATTTATGATTTCAGGAAATTAACTTTTCATAACGTATAGAAAAATAACAATAATTCAGTCATTGCAGTATTTATTCTGAAAGCTCTTCAGTTTTTGCACATTTAGTCCGAATTAAAAATATACAAATGACACTGTGCCCAGGTGTGCATTCCCTGTGCTGTCACACTAATAACCTTAAATAAGAATAAACAAATAAACATAAGCGGTTTGCTATCCGCAAGCTAATGATATTTTACTTGACATCAAAATCCGTATCTGAGAGAATGGCTCATGGCGTTAATAATTAGGCCTGTTAAAGAAAAAAAAGATCTTATTGAGATATATAGCCTTAGGTATAAAGTATACTGTCACGAGTGGGGCTATGAAAAACCGGAAAACCATATGGACGGGCTTGTAACCGATGCAGATGATGAGAATGCATTGCACTTTGCTGCGAAGGATGACTCTAACAAGACTGTTGGCGCAGTATCACTTTTAGTCGACTCATCTGGACAGTTTCCTGTTGAACGATATTGCGAGCTTGAGATTGATCATAATGACATGCCCAGAGAGGGCCTTTCAGAAATTGCAAAGTTGGTAATTCACAGAAATTACAGAAGAAGGGCAGAAGATAAATACATATATGGCCAGGATGAAGAAAGAAGGAGTATAGGCAGTTTTGATTTTCAATACAGCCACCCTTCAAGCAAAAATTACTATCGCAGGGTTGATGATAAGTACAAGAACAATAATAGTTCCAGACGAACCCAGAATTCACCACTGGATAGACGAAAAAGACATGAAGTTATTCTTGGATTGTATAAAGCCATTTACCAGGAGAGTAAAAGAAGAAAGATCACTCACTGGTATGCAGTGATGACAAAGGGAATCGCTACCCTGCTGGGCAGATTTGGCATTGATTTCAAAGCCATTGGAGATCCAGTTGATTATCATGGCATCCGTACTCCCTATTTAGGTGATATAGCAAAAATAGAGCAAAGAATGTCAGATGCTGACCCTGCATTATATAAGGAATTTATTACAGGTATTTAACGGGGATATTTAAATGGACCTAAAAGCTGTTTTCTATTTCATGGGCGGAAATCAGGAAATCGTTTTGCATGTCTCTTCAGATAAATCACTTTCATTTCCTACTGAATCATAGGCTGTTACAGTAAAACACCATGTGCCAGATGTAAGGTCACTGACAGAGGCGTTTCTGAATTTGCCTATGTCAACTGAGTCAGTATAATCGCCAGTATCAGGCCCGTAATAAATGATATATCCGGCAAGATCTCCTGATAAAGGAGATCCATCAGCATTCAATGATGGTTCAGACCATGAAAGTGTTACCGAATTTATAATGTCTTGTGAAGAATAGTTTGATGTTTGATTGTCGTTTCCCATGTTGTCCAGGCCAGGTTCAGTAACAGGGGTGTCAATATTGTTGTCAGCAATATAATTATTAAGGTCTAATGATGCGGCTCCGGTTTTTCCACATCCGGCAGCGATAAGCATAATTGCAAGAAATAAGAATAATAAATAGGTGCTATTTCTTTTTGTATTCTCCTGCTTCATTAAATCTATGATAAAAGCAGAAGGGGTCTTGAGGCGGTGATCTGAATCACACTAACTGTAAATTAAATTTACAATTAGTGCTGCTATGATAATTGGCTAGTTAAAGTATCGATTTTTTAGATATTAAATAAAAAGAGCAAATCCAAAAGATGTTGCAATAGCCTTAAAACAAGAAGTTAAGGCTAGCATGGGAAGTGATAAGCGATTGCAATGTGAAGGTTTGTAATATCATGGGAAGATAATGCTAATAAAATTAATTAACTGTAATTAACTTTATCCTGGTGTAAATAAAATTGACTATCAGTAAGTGAGGTACAATAAGTAGATAGTTTCTATATAAATAAGACTATTGATGGTAGGCTTAAGATTTTTTAAAATCTTCTTTTTTTAGGTCATATTTCTTCAGAAGGTTATAAAAGTCAGCGCGATATTTGCCCGCCAGTTCTGATGCCTTGCTAACATTGCCGTTTGTGACTTCAAGAAGACACGTGAGGTAATTCTTTTCAAAATCAGCCTTGGCATCTTTAAATGATTTAATCAGCTCATCAGAATTGTTGCTCGTCTGCAGTATAAGATCATCAGTGAGCATATTCTTCCGCGTCATTGCCATTGCAAACTCAATAGTGTTTTCAAGCTCTCTAACATTGCCCGGCCAATTATGCAGCATCAGTCTCTGCATTGCCTGCGGAGTAAGTCCCTTTACCTTTTTCTTCATCTTCCTGTTGAAGCTTTCAATGAAATAATTTACCAACGGTGGTATGTCTTCCTTCTTCTCTCTTAAGGGTGGCAACTTTACGGGTATTACATGAATTCTGTAATAGAGGTCTTCCCGGAACCGGCCTGCCTTGACCTCTTCCCAGAGATCTGCATTTGTAGCAACAATAACTCTAACATCAATGTCAACAGGCTCTTTACTTCCCAATGGCTGGACTTGCCTTTCCTGAAGGACCCGGAGCAATTTGCTTTGTAAATTAAGAGGCAGGTCTCCTATCTCATCAAGTATAATGGTGCCGCCATGAGCAAGTTCAAATTTACCCTTAAGGGCCTCTTTATTGTGCAGGCCGGGGTATTGAGATATCACACCAAATAATTCACTTTCCAGCAGGTTTTCCGGTATTGCTGCACAGTTAATTGCAATAAAAGGATTATCTTTTCTATTGCTTCCGATATGAATTGCCTTTGCGATTAATTCCTTGCCTGTACCGCTTTCTCCATAGAGGTAAACTGTTGAATCAGTTAAGGCTATTCTGGACACCTGCTCCAGTAAGGTCTGCATTTTTTTGCTTTTTGCTACTATGTTTGAAAAATCATACTTTTCAGATATCATTTCTTTTAGCTGTTTCATTTCAGAGGCAAGTCTCCGGTTTTCCAGTGCCCTTTCTACCTGCAATAACAGTTCCCTCGGGTCAAAGGGCTTTGTTAAGTAGCTGTACGCCCCTTTCTGAATTGCATCCACAGCGCTTTCGATGCTCCCATATGCAGTAAGAATAAGTACGGGTAGGTCCGGATTGATCATTTTCAATTCCTGCATAAGAGTAATTCCGTCCATATCTGCCAGCTGCAGGTCAACAATAGCCATGTCAAATATCTGTTCCTTTACAGCTTCGATGGCTGTATCTTCCCTTACTGATGTGATGACATCGTATTTGGATGATTCAAGCCTCATCTTGATTACTTCAAGAAGATTGCTGTCATCGTCAACTACAAGAATTTTTCCCAAACTCATTTATACTCCTATCTGGCCAGTTCCTTTTTCTTTTGATCTATCTCTATATCTACCTGTTTTGATTTCTCAATGATATTCAGCAGGCCTTGCCATACCTTTGCCTGATCAATCAGAGGACTCTGAGGATACTCTTTGATCAGTCTCTCAAAATACTCAATGGATAGTTTGTAATTTTTATCAGGATTATCATGGTGGGCATAAATAAATCCAATGTTAAAAAGGACTTTATCCAGCCTTTGTCCGTTTTCTGATATGGACAAAGCTTGCTGATTTACGTCAAGCGCTTTATTAAAATCATTTATTTTAATCAGTTCGTCATTTTGCGGAAGATAGTCGTTTATACCCGACTGGTTCTCAATTCGTGTCTTTGATTTCATATTATCATTCAGTTCGTCATTTTGCAGAAGATAGTCGTTTATACCCGACAGGTTCTCAATTCGTGTCTTTGATTTCATATTATCATTCAGTACATAGAACAATACCTTTGCATGATTATATAAAGGGCTGTCAGGGTATTCCTCCAGGACTCTTTTAAATAATTCAACTGCTCTCACATAGTCTCTGTCAGGGTTGTCCTGATGGGCATAAATAAGGCCCATATTAAACAACGCTCTGTCCGCAGGCTCTCCCCAGTCAATAAGGGACAGAACTCTCTGGTTTTCTTTTGAGGCCTCTTCGAAGTCGCCCTGTTCAAAAAGTATCTGGCCCTTTTCCAGGTGGTCATTTGCAGCCATTCTGATCCTGTTACCTGAGAAAGAAGCACAACCAGAAAATATAATAATAATCAGGCAGGCAATGAAAAAGTGAAAACACTGCCTTTTCCCAATCTGCTTTCTACCCAAACTCTACCTCCATGAGCAAGTATAATATGTTTGACAATTGATAATCCCAGCCCGGTCCCGGTTATTTTATTTGAATCCAGTATATTTACCTGCTGGAATTTATCAAATATTGTCTCCAGGTGTTCTTCTGATATTCCAGGGCCGTTATCTTTAACTGAGACCATCAGTTGGTCTCCTTCAGTCTTTGTAATTACCCTTATATTGCCACCTTTGGGCGTAAATTTCACGGCATTGATCAAAAGATTTCTGAGAACCTGAAGCATCCTGTTTATATCAATATTTACTTTTGGTAATTTATTGGTAATATCTGTTTCTATTTCGATCTTCCTTGTCTCTGCTATTGGTTCAATTTCACGCGTAACCTGGTGAATTAAGGGCTTTATATCATGCTGAACAAAATTGAAAGCCATCATGCCTGCTTCCATCTTTTGAGAGGTCAAGTAAGGAGTTTACCAGGCTTATCATACGGTTACTTTCTTCCTTAATTATTTTTAATAGCCTTTCCTGTTTTTTCTTTGTTCCTTTCTCACCTAAGCCTTCTATAAGAAGGTTTGTTCCCTCGTTAATGGTTGTAAGCGGTGTGCGCAGTTCATGGGACATAAAAGAAAAGAAATCTGTTTTTATTTTGTCTATTTCCTTTAGTTTGTAACACATGGAATTAAATGCCTGTGCAAGTTCCCTGATCTCCGGAGGGGAAGTCAGCTCCAGGTCTTTGCCAAAATTTCCTTTTGCTATCTCCCTTGTCTTTCTCTTTATTACAGATAATGGTTTTGTAATATTTATCGTTATGAAAATGGAGATGACCGTTCCCAGGAAAAGGGATGTTATACCGAGCGCAATTGCGACCTTACTCGCATTGACCTCGGCCTTGCTCAGGTCTTTGACTTTACTATAGGTATTGCGCTCATTGAAAGACTTGAGCTCATTTAATCCTTCGGTCATTCCATTTACAGCCATTTCTTTTTCCGATTTATAATTTTCTGCATCGTACTCCTGCCCTGATTTTAAATATTGTGCTTCAATCTTAAACAGGTCTTTATAGCGTTCCTGGAAGAGTTCAATTTTCTGCAGTATAGATAGTGATTCAGGTGTTTCTGAAATAGCCTTGATTTCATCAAGTTGTCTGTGAAATTCCTCTTCTACAGAGAGAAACCGGGTATAAAGTTCATCATCTCTGGAAATGATGAATTTCTTTTCATTACGCATCTGTGACAGAAGAAGGTCTGTAAGTTTCTTTTCATAAGTTGTGAGGCGGCTGTCGTTCAAAATAATTGCCTGCGTGTCTCTTTCCAGTTTGCGCAACTGCATGATTGGATAGACGCTTACCGCCATGGCAAGAATGAAAATCGCGAGAAAACCGATGACCAGTCGTGAGAAAATTGTTAGTTTCATTTTATTACGGGAAAAAAATTATATTAACACGCAAAATTCAAGAATACTATATATAGAATAACCTGAAGATAAACCCGGATGCAGAACCTTCACAACAGAGAAAAAAATCTGAAGAATTCATAATATTCAGCTAGTTATCTACTAAAACAGATTGAAAAGCGTATTTTAAGCCAAAAGATTATAACCTATATGAAAGGATAAGGGGAAGTCCTGAAACATATAGATCCAGCGGCCCCTATTTGATTGAATTACTCAATATTGACGGTTATACTGTCAACGTAATAATTGTTTAAATCATGAAGCCCGTTCATCTGTGTGTCAACCCCGAAATAAAGGGGTGTACTCACCTCTACGCAAATTTGATGTGTTTAACACTTCAATTGATTCGGAACTGGCAAGAGGGTCCCTGCTTATAAAGCCTGCTTCCCCGTCTCCATTTGCCTGACTGAGCTCCGTAATAGTGCCAGCGGTTTTTATATTCCATTAATATCCACCAATCGCCGTTTTCATTAATATAGCTTTTTGGATCAAGGTCCACAGTTAATATGACCTGAGAACCTCTTTTAATATATGCAGAACCTTCAAGACCGTTTACTTTAACAGTGGGAACAGGGGGAATGGCTGAATTAGCTGTTCCGGTCAGGATAATACCGGATGTTCCGTTAACAGGATCATTTGTTGTAATTAAAATATTTGCATTCTTAGCTCCGCCTGATCGGGGTGTGAAAACTATATCTATCATGCATGACTCGCCGGGCAGTAATGTCTTATTAAGGCAGTCTTCAAGATCAGGATCAAAATCTGAGGCGTCTGATCCTTCAATCTCTATTGCATCAATGGACAGGGTGTCTGATCCGGTATTGGATATGAGAACTGACTCTGGAGCGGAGGGTATCTTAATGTGGCTCGAAAAATCAAGACCTGCAGACTTGCATGTTACCCATATATTATCAATTGCCCAAAACCCTGATGTGCTGTCATTGGAGTCTTTGAAATTTATCAGTGTGCTGTCAGATTCTGTTACTGTGCCCAGGTCGATCTCTTTCCATGCAGGAGTTGGGTAGTCAGTATCGCTTTGTGTATAGAGATAGTTTGTCCATGTTTCACCTCCGTCTGTGCTGATATCAACTTCCATGCTGCCTGAATACCAGTAATACTGGTTGCTGAATGAAAGCTTTGCTGTATCACAACCATTAGTATCGAAGGGTGATGTCACAAGATTACTATTTCCATACTCTGTACATGATGAATCTGCTATTGCATAGGATCCTGCAAAGGGTTGATCAACAATCTGGCCGCATGAGTTTTCGGTGTTCCATGAGCCCTCAGCTGTCCAGAAATCAGGGATACCCTCTGAGAAGTCTTCAGCCAGAATAACCCGCTTTATATCAATTTTGGCTGACTTGCCTTCATCCACCAGACCATCACAATCATTATCAATTCCGTCTTCCAGGCTTATTTCAACTTCTTCATCAGGTGATCTGGGAGAACAGGAATTATATATATTGCCATCATTACAACCAATCTGGCCTAGAGATGAGCATTCTCCGGTCCCGCAGGAGCTTATCTTAATAACATAATGATTATCAACCAGGCCGTCACAGTCATCATCAATATTATTGCAGTCACTGTCATCTCCTGAAGGGTCGTCAGCGATACAAGTGTCTTCAACAGTGCCGTTTACGCAGATGAGCTGGCCAGATGATTCACACGCCCCTGTACCGCATTCAGATGGTGTGATCTCATAATTTTCATCTATTTCCCCATTGCAGTTATCATCGATGCCGTTGCAGTCGAAGTCATCACCGGTAGGAGTACCGCTTGTGCAGGTATTAACCATATTACCGTTATTGCAGATGAGTTGACCGGAAGATTGACATGCTCCTGTACCGCAAGAAGTAGATGAAGCGGTATAATTATTGTCTGGTGTGCCATCGCAATTTTCGTCTATCCCGTTGCAGTTGGAGTCGGATGCTCCCGGATGAATAGCTGAATTATTGTCGTTACAGTCATTTCCTGGAGTTGTTACGCATCCGGATGGTTCGCAGCCGGTCCCGGTGCACACTCCATCTGCTAATGAATTTATGCTGCCGTCACTATCACTGTCACAGTAATAAGTAACAGGAGTTGTGTCCTGGATATATTTACTCCCTTCGTTTGAGTAGTCACTTTCATTTCCATTAAGGTCATAAGCTGTAACAGAAAAATAATATGTCATACCCGAGGTCAGTCCCTGGACCTCATAGGCAGTAACATCCCCGACATCAATGCTCTGGGTATAATTGCCAGATTCAGTCCCATAGGAAATGGTATAACCGGCCAGATCACTTAAGGTAGAGCCATCTGCATTCTCTGAAGGAGGTGACCAGGAAAGTGAGGCGGTGCCGGCGAACAGGGCACTTGTATTTGTTAGTGTTATAAGAAAAAAGATCAGGGCATAAAGGAATTTATGGTTTGCTCTGGTATGCATAATTACTGCCTCCTGCAAATTTAAAAAGCCTGGTTCCTTAAGGGGAAACAGGCTTTTGTCCAGGTAAACGCATAAGCACTGCTTCTTCGGCGGCCCGGCTGTCCTTGCGGTTTTCATGAAGGATCCGTGGCTTTGTGCCCCCTGGTTACCCAGGGTTTACCCTTTCGGAAACGTCATTCTATGTATCCTGTTTTTAGAATAATCGGAAACTGCTGGACCGGGACGTGATTCAAATCACGACCCAACATTCTTTCATGTCAAACTGTGACTGGACGCACAACTTTCAATATTTTGCTGAAGAAACCCCGAGATTTGGAAAGAGAAAATACAGTGTGAAAAATAATTTATTTAAGAAAATGACAGGACGATTGAATACATAATTTTTATTGATAATGTTATAAAATATTGCGGTGTCGTGGTTGTTTTGAATTGTTTTTATCATAGCGGGTACACTTAATGAAATAAAACAGGATTCTTTATGGAATTCTGTGGGTAAAGTAAAGATGTGCGGTATAGGGAGTCGTCATTCCGGCTTGTCCGGAATCAGTCTTTACAGAAAAGATTCCGGACAAGCCGGAATGACATCAGGTGATTTAATAAATGGATGCACTGTCTCTTTATGAATTAAATAAATTAATAAGGTCGCTGATCGAGACCTCTTTTGACCGCACATTTCTTGTTACTGCTGAAATAGCTTCCTGTGATGTCAAAAACCATTGCTATCTTGTTCTGGTAGACAAGGAAGAAGACTCTATAAGAGCAGAGATCAGGGCAGTAATATGGGCAAACAGGTTTAGATCAATATCCAGAGCTTTTAAAAAATCAACAGGCGTTCCGATTGCCAAGGGCATTAAAATTCTATTTGAAACTGAGGTCAGTTTCCACGAAAGATATGGGCTTAAACTTAATATCCTGAATATTGATCCGTCCTACACAATTGGAGAGCTGGCAGTCAGAAGAAAGGAAATCCTGGAAAGACTCTCAAAGGAGGAGCTGATTGACAGGAACAGAGGATTGGAGTTCCCTCTTGTACCGCAGAGGATAGGCATTATCTCTTCATCTACCTCTGCCGGTTATGATGACCTGATGAGCCACTTAATAAATAACTCATATGGATATCTTTTTACCTGTTCGCTTTATGAAGCGGTCATGCAGGGTGACAGGGCAGAAGCATCAATGATAAGCGCGATAAAGAAATGTGCTGACGATGCTGACTCCCTTGATCTGGTTGTTATTGTGCGTGGCGGAGGAGCGCAGACAGACCTTCACTGTTTTGATAGTTATGAGCTTGGAAAAGCAATAGCGCTTATGCCTCTTCCTGTAATAGCAGGGATCGGACATCACAGGGACGTTACAGTTGTTGATGAGGTATCAAACAAGAGGGCTAAAACCCCGACAGCGGTTGCTGATATTATAATTGCTGCTGTCAGGGATTATGAAGAAAATATAGAAACTCTGGCCCATAACCTTGCACATAGTACGAGGAACATGACTCTTGAATTGAAAAGTTCTCTGTCAGGACTGATTAGGAGACTTGAAATATCTTCAAGAAATGAACAGCTTCGAAGCTATCACCAAATAAGCACCTATATGAAAGGTTTGAAGTTTGCGGTCAAAATTATCCGCGATGAAACACTGGCTCTGAAATCAAAAGCAAGCATTTTAAAGATGCTGGACCCTGTAAATGTACTGAAGAGGGGTTACAGCATTTCATATAATAATGGTAAAGCAGTCAATTCAGTATCTGACCTTAAAAAAGGGGATAATTTAAGGACCATAGTTTATGATGGAGAAATTATCAGCTCTGTCAGCAGTAAAAAGAAAACCAGGAGGAAGCAATGAGCGATAGCCCGGATTATAAGGATGCCATAGAAGAGATTGAAAGTATTGTTGATGAAATAGAGAATGAAACTGTTGATGTTGACATGTTGACAGAAAAGATCAAAAGGGCGGCTTTTCTTATTAAATATTGCAAGCTGAAATTAAGAAAAACTGATGATGAAATCAGGAAGGTTCTTGATGAACTGGAGAGTGAGAATCCAGAAGAGGAACACTCTTGAATAAATATTCCTGAAAAGTTATAGTAACAAGGTTTAAAATTTAACAATAACTGGAGGATATACATGTTTACAGATATAGCTTACGCATTGTCCGGAGCGCCTGGTCAGGGCGCAGGAGCCCAGGGACCGGGAGCGATGATTTCATCCTTTATGCCTCTCATTTTAATATTTGTCATTTTCTATTTTCTTCTCATCAGGCCTCAGCAAAAAAAGGCAAAAGAGCACAAGCAGATGATGGAAGACCTGAAAAAGGGTGACAAAATTATGACCAATGGTGGAGTGCACGGAATTATTGAGGACGTCGACGGCGATACACTTACCGTTAAAATTGGAGTGGGCTCTGATGTGAGAGTAAAGGTAAGTCGCGGACATATCGCCACATTAAGAGGCAAGGAGTAGGGATTAAGTGAACAAGAAATTCTCCTGGCGTATAATTCTGATTGTTGCTGCAGCACTGCTTTCAATCATATTCTATCTTCCTTCCACATCATTAAAGGACACACTTCCGGAATGGCTCCAGGAATATGGCATTGTATTGGGCCTTGACCTTCAGGGAGGAGTGCATCTCGTTTATGAAGTTGATGGTGACAAGGCTGTAGATGTCACAGCAGAGAGAATTGCTTCAAGTTTAACTAACATATTTAATGAGAAAGAGATTGAGGCAAAAGCTGAGAAGAGTGAGTCCGAAATCATTGTCACCCCTGGTAACGGAGATATTGAAAGGACTGTTTCTGAAGAATTCCCCAATCTCAAACTCTTTGACAGGTCTGACGATAGACTCATTTATATATTTGAAGACGTCGAGATCAAGAGAATAAAGGAGTTTGCTGTTGATCAGGCACTGGAAACAATAAGGAACAGGGTCGACCAGTTTGGAGTTTCCGAGCCAACCATCCACAGACAGGCAGAAAACGAAATTGTAATTCAGCTGCCCGGAGTAAAAGACACTAGGAGGGCCATTGACCTTGTTGGTAAGACGGCCATTCTTGAATTTAAACTCCTTGATGATGAATCCCCTATAGCTGCACAGCTTCCCGGATCTATAGCTCCTGCAGATGAAACAGGGCTTCTCGATGAATTTAAAGACAAAATCCCAGAAGGAGATGAGATTCTCTTTGGCAGGGTAGTTGACAAAGACACTGGGATCGAGACAAAGCTGGTTTATCTGATGAAGAAGCAAAGCCTGATGACCGGTGACTTACTCACCGAGGCCAGAGTCAACATTGATCAGAGATATAATGAGCCCTATGTATCAATGACCTTCAATTCTACAGGGGCCAAGCTGTTTGAGCAGATTACTGCAAATAACGTCAAAAAGAGAATGGCCATTATTCTTGATGGTAATGTTTATTCAGCCCCTTCGATCCAGGAGAGAATATCTGGCGGGAGTGCACAGATAACAGGATCATTTACAATGCAGGAATCAAAAGACCTGGCAATTGTTCTCAGGTCAGGTTCATTGCCCGCTCCATTGATAATGCTTCAAAACGTAACAGTTGGCCCGTCACTCGGAAGGGACTCTATTAACGCAGGAATAAATGCAGGCCTGCTGGGAGCGATTATTGTCATGTTATTTATGGTTATCTACTATAAGATGTCGGGCCTGATTGCTGATTTTGCTCTTGTTCTTAACATAATATGTCTGTTAGGTGTGTTATCTGCATTCAATGCAACCCTTACTCTTCCCGGTATAGCAGGAGTAATTCTGGCAATCGGAATGGCTGTTGACAGTAATGTTCTCATGTTCGAAAGAATTCGTGAAGAACTGAGACTGGGGAAAACTCCGAGAGCGGCCATTGACTCAGGTTATGATAAGGCGTTCTGGACAATCTTTGATTCTCATGTTACAACGCTTATTACGGCAATTGTTCTTTTTCAATTCGGTACAGGACCGATCAAGGGTTTTGCCGTTACTTTGGGTTGGGGCGTGTTTATTAATCTCTTTACAGCCCTGATAGGAACAAAGACTGTTTTTGATTTAATTGCTTCAAAACGTGAAATGAAAGAGTTGAGCATATGATAGAGATTCTTAAAAAAACAAATATAGATTTTATGGGCAAGAAGTTTATTGCTCTGGGAGTATCCGCAGTATTAATGCTTATCGGGTTTATAGCCGTTATACAGATCGCCAGGGGGGGTGCAAATCTTGGTATTGATTTTGCCGGCGGCACGGCAGTGCAGATAAAATTTATTGAAATGGTACCGCTCCAGGAAATTCGCCAGACCCTCGTTGATGGAGGTCTGACAGAATTTGACCTGCAGGATCTTCCCACTGAGAATAAGATTTTAGTAAGAATAAAAAAGAGCGAAAACACTCTTGGTAATTTGTCAAAAGAAATCGTTTCAGTTTTATCGAATAAATATTCTGCAAGCAACCTGGTGGTTGATTCAACTACAGAGATCGGCCCCAAGGTCGGAGCCAGACTGAGAGAGGACGCATTATGGGCTATAATGGCCGCGATCGTAGGAATACTTATATATATTACTGTCAGGTTTCAGTTCAGGTTTGGTATTGGGGCTACAGTAGCGACTTTTCATGATGTGCTTGCTGTTCTAAGTGTTTTTTATCTAATGGATAAAGAAATTAATTTGATACTGGTGAGCGCTCTTCTTATGATAGCCGGATATTCCTTAACAGACTCGGTTGTTGTTTTTGACAGGATTAGAGAGAACCTGAGAATGGTAAGAAAGAAATCAACTACCGAGATTGTCAACCAGAGTCTTAATGAAGTCCTTTCCAGGACAGTTATTACTTCTGTAACTACCTTTTTTGCTGCCTTTTCCCTTTATCTTTTTGGAGGTGAAGTAATACATGACTTTGCCTTTGCCATCATGCTTGGAATAGCAATAGGAACGTACTCTTCAATGTTTGTGGCAAGTCCCATAGTATTGCTTATGGGAGAAGACAAGGCCTTTAAAAAGTATTAAGTATCAATCCTCAGTTTTTTAAATTTCAAAGAGTCCCCTAAGATGTGATAAACTTCATGAGTTACATGCGCCATTTTTATCCTGAATAATGCAGATGTTGGGAAATAATTTATTTAACTCGTCTACGACCAGTAGGGATGAATTTTTTTATCTTCGGGATTAATACCCTGTGGCTTGCCACGTTCGTCATACCCGCGAAAGCGGGTATCCAGAAATGTAAAGTGCTACGAGGTTTCTGGATTCCCGATCAACTGATCTCGGGAATGACTGTAGTTGATACCCCGTACTTGCTACGAGGTAGTTCAGTGCACTTTCCGGGGCAAAGAATCTAAGTAATCTGTGGAGAAAGACTAATATAATATGAATCGCAATTGGCTTGTAAGTAAAACTAACCCGGACTTTCTTAAGTACCTTTCCCAGGAGCTGTCTATCTCTCCTGTACTCGCACAGATATTAATTAATCGTGATATGAAAGACCCAGATGCTGTCAAAGACTTTCTTTCCCCTTCAATCAAAAAGATGCATGATCCTTTTTTGCTTCCTGACATGGATAAGGCTGTTGATAGGCTAAAAAGATCTATTGAAAAATCAGAAACGGTTCTTGTTCATGGTGACTATGATGCTGACGGGCTTACATCAACAGCTATTCTTGTGTCAGCATTCAGGATGGTGGGTCTGAAAACTTTTTACCACATACCCAACAGACTTATTGAGGGGTATGGTCTGAGTATTAAGGGGATAGAAAAAGCCGCTCAATGCAATACTGATTTAATCATTACTGCAGATTGCGGAATCAGTTCAAAAGAAAGTGTCTCAAAGGCCATCTCTATGGGCATGGACGTAATTGTCACTGACCATCATGAAGTGCCGGATACACTCCCTGATGCATTAGCCGTGATTGACCCGCACCGAAAGGACTCGGAATATCCTTTTAAGTATCTGGCTGGAGTAGGGGTTGCGTTTAAATTGATACAGGCCCTGTTTACTGAACTGAAAGTTGAAGACCTTGATTCAAAGCTTGAAAGCTTTCTGGACCTTGTTGCGCTGGGAACGATTGCTGACTCTGTTTCGCTTATAGGAGAAAACAGGATTATTGTATCTCATGGACTTAAAATTATAAATGAAAGCGGTGCAAGAATTGCCATAAAGGCGATGAAGGAAGTTGCAGGAGTTGACAGGGAGTTTCTTGCCAAGACACTGTCTTTTACCCTGATTCCCAGGATCAATGCTGCCGGCAGGCTTGACGACGCCGGCGTAGTGGTTGAGCTTTTTCTGACCGATGACCTTAAGGAAGCAAAGAGAATAGCTGTACTGCTTGATGAGCAGAACAGAAAAAGAAAAGAAATAGAAGGGGAGGTATTTAAGGAAGCTGTGGAGATGGTCGATCCTGATAACGTAGATAGCGCAATTGTTCTTTCTTCTCCGAACTGGCATGCCGGAGTTATTGGGATCGTTGCTTCACGGCTTGTGGAGATGTTTTATAGACCGGTGTTCCTTTTTTCCATAGAGGGTGATACAGCTAAAGGCTCTGCAAGAAGTATTCCGCCCTTTGATCTCTTTAAGGCAATTTCTGAATGTTCTGATCTTCTCATAGGATATGGGGGGCACCGTATGGCTGCAGGGGCAAGGATTTCTACTGATAAGCTTCCTGTCTTCAAGAAAATGCTGAGTGCCAAGGTGGACAAGGCTCTAAGTCCTAATGATCTGTTGCCTGTGCTTGATATAGATGCTGCAGTTAATTTGTCCGAAATTAACCTGTCTCTTGTCAAAGAGCTTAGTCTGCTTGAGCCGTTTGGCAATGCCAATAAAGAACCTCTTTTTGGCGCCAGGGGAATCAATATAGTCGATCACAGGATTGTGGGTAACAATCACCTCAAAATGCAACTTAGCCAGAGGGACCATCATATGGACACAATAGGATTTGGAATGGGCGATGAATTGAAAAATATTGGATCTTCCTCAACTCTTGATATCGCTTTTGTTCCTGAAATAAATGAATGGAATGGCATGAGGAAAATTCAGCTTAATCTTAAGGCCCTCAGGCCGGGCGGATAAAGGTGCACTCTCTTTAATCTGGTTATTAATTCTTATGATTATTCTTGACTGAATTTTCCTCTTGAAGGCATAACGTGAAGCTTTGTGAATCGAACCATGAAGCACATTAATGTGCAAAAAACTGCTTTATAAACAATAAATCAAAGACAGTCAAAAAAGGTACCGCTGGTTCGATTTCATAGCAGCGCATTGTTATGCCAGTTTTATTTTCAATCTTTTACCCAGAGCCAAAGCGGCTTTTTCTAAAGTCTGAAGTGTTATAGAAACATTAGTCGGGTCTAGTAGCCTGTTAAGTGCAGAACGACTCGTGTGCATCTTTTCTGCCAATGCTGCTTTTGATAAATGATTTTTCTTCATCATTTCCACAATTTGAAAAGCAATAACTCGTTTGACTGCTATTGCTTCAGTTTCTGCTAATGTGCCTTCCTCATTAAGGAAATCATCAAAGTTGCTTCCTAAGTGTTTATTCTTCATAATCTACCTCCCAAATTTGCGGCTCTTTTCTTAGCCATGCTTAAATCACTGGCTGGTATTTTTTGAGTCTTTTTTATAAACCCATGCAACAGCATTATGGAATCTTCACATATAGTAAAAATAACACGCGCTATTCTATCATCTAGGTTAGATCTGATTTCCCATAGGTTCTTATCAATCTTTTTAATCAATGGCATACCAAGAGGCCATCCGAACTGTACAGTCTAAATATCGGTACCAATAATCCTCCGGTCATCTTTTTTTAGGTTCTTTAACCACTCTCGAACAGGCTCTTTACTTGATATAGATTTATAAAAAAAACTTGCAGTGGATATTTTGATTTCATTCTTCATTGTACCATAAATGGTACCTCTTTCAAAATGAATAAAATGTGTGTGGTAATTTTCTGGGGCATAACGAAGGTACCTAAAAGCCCTCTTGATGCCCTAAAAGAATCGTGATTATCAATATAAATATTCAATGAAGTGAACATTACAATATCATTGATAATTCGATAGTATCAGTAACCTGGTATTTTTCATTATCATCATATATTTCACTTAATTTTCTGAATTATCATTTCTGGATATGTTATTGTTTTATATAGATAAGGAATTTGGCAAAGAATATTTGGTTCCCATAACATCCTGATAATAAAGACAATTTGTTGATGTATAATTAATTATGGTTACTTTAAGAAGTGTAAATACCCTTGATGGTCTGATAGACCTGGTTTTCTCTTATAACCCCGAAGCAAATGCTGACCTTCTGCGCCGGGCATATGCCTTTTCAAATGAAGTCCATTATAAGCAAAAAAGAAAAGGTGGCGACCCTTATATAGAACATCCTCTTGCTGTTGCGGCTA
>PVMK01138979.1_pt1 | contig 32638 bp, 33 predicted proteins | sample 1853481 | NCBI WGS metagenome assembly PVMK01 (sample SAMN08533507, study PRJNA380276) | Marine sediment metagenome, whole genome shotgun sequencing project.
TTTGGCACGGCAGCCGCAGCCTCATTATTGTGGTTGCTCGTTCTGTCGACTTTTATGGATCGCTTCAATCGCGTCGGCGGCGCCGCGTTCTGTATGGCCCTGGCAAGTATCGGTTACGGATCTATGTATTTCGTCGAGGATCCGCTGTCGACGGCGGCGATTCCCTGGTTCCTGCTCCTCGGGTGCCGGTCAGATCAGCGCATTCTTCGGCGCGACCGTTCTGATCAGCCATGAGGCGCCCAAGCTCAAGCGCGGCGCCGTTATTGGCATGTTTAACATGTGTGGCGCGGTCGGTATTTTCGTGTCGTCCGGGGTGGGCGGAAGATTGTTCGATTCTATTGGCCCGGCCGCGCCATTCATCCTCGTTGGCGCGATGAATTTCTGCGTGTTTCTGCTGGCCGTGGTCGTGAGAATTGTATTCGCCGGGCGCGATGCCCGATCCCGCGATCGGCACGTGTCGCGGGCCCAGCGGACTGAGCGACCCGGAACACGCCGCCGTCCGGGTATTTCTCCGCGACGCGCTATTGATAGCCGCGCAAGCGTCGCGTGTATCGAACAGGGCAGTCGCGATCAGGCGGCAACGTCAAAACCCGCGTCGACGATCGCTTGTTCCAGCGCCGATCTCTGAATCAGCTTGCCGTCGAATTCGATCGCGACGGTACCTGCTTCCAGATCGGCGACTGCACTGTCAACGCCGTTGCGACCGGTCAGGGCATTTTGTATGCTTTTGACGCAGCCGCCGCAGGTCATTCCTGCGACCTTTCAGTTCTACTTTTTCCATGATTCTGTCTCCTGAATTGAGTCATACCGGTGAGTTCACCGGCGTTCACTTTTTCTCAAACGCAGGCCGCCAACCGCGCAACAGTAGCGAGTTGCTGACAACCGTAACACTACTCATCGCCATTGCCGCGCCCGCAATGGTGGGCGTAAGCACGCCCATCGCGGCCAACGGAATACCGATGATGTTAAAAATAAAAGCCCAGAACAAATTCTGCTTGATCTTGCGGAAGGTTGCCCGACTGGCGGCAATCGCCGCACCGACCAGGCGTGGGTCGGAGCGCATCAAGGTGATCCCGGCCGTTTCCATTGCGATGTCCGTGCCGGTGCCCATCGCAATACCGACATCAGCAGCGGCCAGCGCCGGTGCATCATTAATGCCGTCGCCAATCATGCCCACCGCGTAACCCTCAGCGGCAAGTTCTTTGACGACCTCGGCTTTCTCATCAGGCTTCACGGAACCGCGCGCCGTGTCGACGTTGACCTGGCGGCCGATTTCCTCTGCCACGAGTGTGGCATCACCCGAAAGCATCAGGGTTTTGATACCGAGCTTCCTGAGTGAATCGACTGCCTCCCTGGCTTCGGCTCTGAGTGTGTCAGCGATTGCGATGATGCCGAGGATGCCATCTTTGTCCACAACCCAGACCACGGTCTTCGCCTGGGCTTCCCATTCTCTGGCGCGGTCGAGTTCGCCGGCCGGATCGATGCCTCGGTCGGCGAGCAGTTTCTCATTGCCGATGACAATTTCCTGGTTGTCGACCTGTCCGATCACGCCTTTACCGGTATAACTCTGGAAATCGGTCACTGCCGGCAGGTCGAGATCAAGTTCCGCTGCGCGTTCCAGCATCGAATTCGCCAGTGGATGTTCGCTCCCCTGTTGCACGGCGGCCGCCAGCCGCAACAATTCTTCAGTACTGCCGCGCAGTGCGTGTATGTTTACGATCGCCGGTTTACCTTCAGTCAGGGTGCCGGTTTTATCGAAAATAATCGCGTTCAGGCGGTGAGCGCGTTCCAGCGACTCGACGTCCTTGATCAATATGCCGGAGCGTGCGGCTGCGCCCGTTCCGGTCATTATGGCCGTGGGTGTCGCCAGTCCCAGCGCACACGGACAGGCAATTACCAGCACGGAAATTGCGGCGACCAGGGCCGATTCGAAATTGCCGCTGGTAAAAAACCAGGCGGCGAAAGTTACGGCGGCAATAGCGACCACTACGGGGACGAAAATCTCACTGATTCGATCGACGAGTCGCTGTACCGGGGCCTTGCCGGCTTGCGCGTTCTCCACCAGGCGAATAATCTTGGACAAGGTCGAGTCTTCACCGATTTTAGTGGCCGTGACGTCGAGTAAGCCCGTGCCATTCATCGCGCCACCCGTCACCGTGTCGCCGGGACCTTTGTTGACCGGCAGGCTTTCGCCCGTGATTAACGATTCGTCGAGTTCGCTCTGACCGGACAGAACTTCACCGTCGACCGGAATGCTTTCACCCGGCTTGATGCGGACCACGTCTCCGGCGCGCACCTCGGAGATCGCGACTTCGACTTCCGTGCCGTCGGGACGCCGCAATCTTGCTGTTTGCGGCCTCAGGTCCATGAGCTGGCGAATTGCGGCGGTCGTGCCGCGCTTGGCCCGGGCTTCCATATATTTGCCCAATAGCACCAGGGTGATGATGACGGTAGAGGCTTCGAAATAAAGATGTCCGTGTGCATCTGCCCCCAGTGTCGCTATCAGGTACCAGCTATACAGGTAGGCAGCCGAGGTGCCCATCACGACCAGTACGTCCATATTCGCTGACCTGGCCCGCAATGCTTTGTAGGCAGCCCGATAAAATCGCGCACCAATGACGAATTGCACAACAGTGGCCAGCAATACTTCCAATGCGACGGGAAGTTGAACGTCGAACCCCAGAAACTTCAGGACCATGTGGCCGACCAACGGCGAAGCCAGCACAATAGACAGGCGTAGCATGAACATATCGTGCCGCAGCTTGGCCTGTTCCTGGGCCTCGTGTTTTGCATCCACCTGCGCTTGCTCTTCCGATGCGGATGCAACGTGAGCTTCGTAACCGGCTTTGCCGACGGCCTCCGCCAGAGCATCCAGCCCGACTGCGCCGGCAATAGTCCGAACATCGACGCGTTCCAGGGCCAGGTTAACGTTCGCATCCAGAACGCCGGGTAATCTATTCAGCGCTTTTTCTATTCGTCCGGCACATGCGCTGCAGGTCATTCCGCTGACGCCGAACGAATGAGTGTCTTCACCAACGTTAAAACCTGCATTGCTGACGACTGCCGCGATTTTCATGACATCGGTCTGTTGCGGGTCGAAAGAAACGCTTGCACGTTCCAAGGCGAAATTGACTGCCGCTTCGTTGATGCCGGTTGCACGGCCCAGCGCCTTCTCAAGACGGACGGCGCATGCGCCACAGGTCATCCCCTGAACCGGCAAGCTAGCCTGGTTCAGTTCAGGCACGTCAGTTGCGGGCGCTGTTATCTCCACATTCATTCCTCTCGAGTACATCGATTTATCTGCTGTATGGTAGCCCCTCGCTGCGTGGTGCTGCAATCTCGGGCGAATAAGATCTGCCGTCCGGCGCGAAAACGGAACCGCCAGCGGCTTATGTTGGGTCGTTCGATCCGGTTTTCAAGGGCTTGTAATGATTCTGTGTAAGGAATATAGCCCAACCGGGGATCAGCGCGAAGCCAGCGTAGTCCTCTTCCGCGGCGTCTGAAATATGCGAATGAATTCACCGAAGACTTCGTTACCCAGCCGAATCGAGTCATCGATTAAGGTGTGGGATTCCCGTTGAATCCGGTCCGTGAGTTCGTGGCCGCCGAGCGCTTCAGCTTCCCGTGCCATAACCGGGGTGTGCAGCCAGCGGTGGATCATCGGTTCATCGACTTCCAGGTGAAACTGCAAGCCGTATACATTGTTTCGATATCTGAACGCCTGATTTCTGCAATCCGGTGATGTGGCCAGATGAACGGCATTTTTTGGGATTTCAAAGGTGTCGCCATGCCATTGAAAAATCATCTGGTGGGCACCGAGCTTTGAAAACAATGGATCGCTCGCGCCCTCGACGGTCGGGCTGAGGTCATACCAGCCGATCTCCTTGGTTTTGTTTTTCGATACTCGTGCGCCAAGCGCGCGGGCAATAAGCTGGGCGCCGAGGCAGATGCCCAATACCGGCTTACCCTGCTCGACGGCATCCTGGATGACTTCGATCTCCTTAGGCAGATGCTGGTAACGGTCTGACTGGTTGCAATTCATCGGACCGCCGAGGATGATCAGTCCGTGGTAGCGTGAAATATTCGGTTCCGCGTCCGGATGGTGGCCAAAATTGATGTAACGAATACGGAATCCCGCTTCTTTCAGGAGGGGGTGAAATGTGCCGAGAATCTCGTATGGCACATGTTGGAATACCAATAAGCGTTTCACCGACGTCCTGCTCCGTTAAAGCCAAGCCTGCGAATTTACCATCTATCACGAATGGTTTGCGCAATTATCATGCAGGCTTTCTATTACACTCAATAAAATGGGCATAGAGAGCCGGGCCGCTTATCGTGAGGAATCAGTTTGGTTAAGTTGTGGTGCCGATGCCTGAGTAAAAGATGAGCATACATATTAAGTACATAATTATTTCTCTCATCGCTCTGCAGTTGTCTGGAGCGGTGATTGCCGGGCAGGATGAGATAAGCTATGCCTATAAGCCGACACGAGGGCCATACACGGTCGATGTGAAGGATTCGGTGCTGTTGCCATTCCCGGATCTGGACAAACATCTTTCGTTGCGTATCTCGTTTCCTTTGTCTAAAGAGCCGATGGAGTTGCATCCGGTCGTTATTTTTTCTCACGGCGGACGATGTTCCAGGGACAGGTATACAGACTTTGCGGAGCATTGGGCGTCTCACGGTTATATCGTGATTCAGCCGGCCCATATGGATTCCAGCTCCATACCGCCGCCGAAAATCCGTGGCATGCAAATGATGAATGAAGCAGTACGAACGCGTCGCCTGGATATGCGTTTTATTCTCGATTCTTTTGATGAGATCCAGAAATTGGTTCCGGAGATCCATGGAAGGCTGGATGTAGAACGCGTTGCGGCCTCAGGTCACTCACTGGGCGGTGGGACCGCTATGGCAGTCACCGGCCTCGTGATGGAAGATCGGCGTGAGGGCATTCAGTTCGGTATGAATGATGATCGTTTCGATGCACTGTTATTGATTACTAACCCCGGGAACAGTCCGATGATGCCGAATGATCCGTGGCGGATGGTGTCTTTGCCTACCTTTATTGCCACCGGCACAAATGACTTCAGTAGCCTGGTGAGGCATATTAAAAAGAACGAATCCATATTCAAATTTCCTGATGGCGCAGTTTTTTCCGAGACACCGAACCATTATTTGTTCATCGATGATATGAATCATTATTTAGGCGGCCTGATTTGCAAAGAGTTCGAAGACGACGAACCGGATTATGAGGCGGCTGCGATAATAAACGGCGTAAGTACGGCTTTTCTCGATGCTTATTTGAAAGACAGTGAGAGGGCTCTGAAGTTCTTGAATGCTATGCAGATGCCGCCATCCGCATCCGCTCGCGCTAAACTGGAGCTGCGTTAAGCCGCTCAGTCGTTAATTTCGAACGTATCAGCGTCGAGGTAAGCCGGAAATTTTTTCCGATATCTTTCCAGTGCATCCCCGTCCAGGCACACGGTTTCGATGCAGGCTTGTTCGCCGCAGTCGAGGATCGCATTGCCCAGGTAATCGTGCACCGCGCTATCACCGCTATAGCGTATATCGTTGCCGTCGGTACCGATTCTGTTGACGCCCAATGCGAAGCATTGGTTTTCTATGGCGCGCGCTGGTAAAAGCATCTGCCAGGCAGACCGGCGCGCAGCCGGCCAGTTTGCGACAAAAATCGTCAGGTCATAAGCATTGACGCCGCGACTCCATACCGGGAACCGAAGGTCATAGCAGATCAAAGGACGGATTCGCCAGCCATTAAGCTCGAAAATTTGTCGTTGCGTGCCGGCCGCAAAATGCTCATCTTCTCCGGCCATGCGAAACAGGTGGCGCTTGTCATAATGCAGGCACTGACCATCGGGCGACATCCAGATCAGGCGATTATAGAAGCACTCGTCTTCCTCGATGATCAGGCTTCCGCAGAGGGTTATGCCGCGATCGCCGGCCACCCGTCTCATCCAGGCGATCGATTCACCTTCCATTGTTTCCGCATTTGTCGCTGCATCCAGCGTAAATCCCGTAGTAAACATTTCCGGGAGCACGATCAGATCCGTCGGCGTTTCACCGGCAGTGATCAAGTTATCAAAATGGGTGCGATTGGCTTCGGCATCGTGCCAATGCAGGCTCGTCTGTATCAATGTGACGGTTAGATTTTGCACAATATTTCCGCAGCTTGTTCCAGGGTTTCCGTGTCTTTGGCAAAACAGAAGCGCAGCAAATGTTGATCGGGTGGCGACTCGTAAAAGACTGACACCGGGATACAGGCAACACCCGATTCCCGGGTGAGTCGTTTCGAAAATTCGACATCCGGCTCCGAGGTTATGCTGGAATACCGGGCTAGCTGAAAATAGGTCCCGGCAGAGGGTTCGAGCTCAAACCGCGAGGGTTCGAGCAGCTCGCAGAACCGGTCTCGTTTCTGCTCATAGAATTCCGGCAGTTCCAGATAATGCTCCGGCCTCGTAGCAAGAAAGTCGGCAAGTGCGTACTGCATAGGTGTGACGACACAGAATTGTACAAACTGATGGACCTTGCGAAATTCAGCCATCAGGTTTGGCGACGCCACGCAATAGCCTATTTTCCATCCGGTCGCATGATAGGTTTTACCGAAAGATGAAATGACGAGGCTGCGCTGACTGAGAGCCGGGAATCTCAGTAAGCTCGCATGAATGCGCTGATCAAAAATCATGTGCTCATAAACCTCATCGCCAAGCAAAAGGATCTCGGTCTCCCGGGTTAACTCACTGAGCATCTCGATATCTTCGTCTGTAAGGACCGAGCCCGTCGGATTATGAGGTGTATTAAGAATAATCATTCGCGTGTTTTTATTGATCGCATTGGCGACACGGTTCCAGTCAACCTGAAAATCCGGCGCGAGCATTGGAATATGAAGCGTGCGGCCACCGGCGAGCCTGATGGCGGGTTCATACGAGTCATAAGCCGGATCAAATACGATGACCTCCTGGCCTGGATGCACAAATGCCTCAATCGCTGAGAATAATGCTTCTGTCGCACCGGACGTAACCGTCACTTCGGATTCGGGATCCGTTTTTCGTCCGTACAATCGTTCGGTCTTCAGGGCGATTTGCTCACGCAACTCCGGTAGCCCGGCCATCGGCGCATATTGGTTGTGTCCGGCCTGAAGATGCCTGGCTACCAGATCGAGCAGTTCTTCGGGCGCGGAAAAATCCGGGTATCCCTGGGAGAGATTGATTGCACCGCATTCCGCGGCCAGGTGTGACATCACCGTGAAGATCGTTGTACCGACCTGCGGAAGTTTGCTTTTGATAGGTCGCATATAACGAAGTTTAAATAGACTTCGCAATCTAGGCCATGTTTATGTGCAGATTACGGGGAAGGGTCGCACTGAGGTTTTTCGCAAGTCTGGACCAATCCGTGGAATTGATTGAAGAACTTCGCTTCGATCCGTCAGGCGGCCTTGATATTTGCGTAGCTGGTGTACTGGTCTCGTCCGCAGCGCTGTGAATGGTAGAGCGCTTCGCCGGCGGCGGACACGAGGTCTTTCGGTGATTGGAAATCATGGTCCGTATCGTGGGTTGCGATCCCCAGCGACAAGGTAGTTTCAATGGTCTTTCCCCGACCATTTGTGATTGTTTTGCCGTGTGCCGCGGTTAACAGCCTTTCAGCAACATTCTCGGCCGCTTCACTTGCTTTGCCAGGCAGAAGTAATACAAACTCATCGTCCTCATAATGGGCAACATAGTCAGTCTCCCGGACGTTTTCCATGAGCAGTGCGCTCACTTCCCGAAGCATGTCATCATGGGCGCTCCGGCCGTGAACATCGGCAATTTCACTACAGCGGTCAAGGCCCACGGTAATTACACTGAGCGGCCAGTTATTCTTTTGCGCAGCGTTCAATTCCCGGCGCAGAATTATCTCGAAGTCTGGTCGGCTTTTAACGCCGGTGGCCCCATCCTTGTCGATTTTAAAATTGAACCCTGTATTTTCGGTTTTCGATGTTTCCTGCACAATTCCCGTGCCACTTTGCAAAGTGTGTAAATTTGGAATGACGAGAATTTCCCGGGCAGTATCGGTAACCTGCTGCAGCGGGCCAGCCGCAAATACCTCCATCGCAAAAATGCTTTCTGCGACCGGCGCCTGCTGCCGGACTGTGTCCAGCAATTCAGCGAGCCGGTTCGGCAATATCCCGAAGTGTCTATGTGCTAACCGCCCGACTTGCCGGATCGCATCCTCATTCGGGGATGAAAGACACACATCGCTGAGTTCACTGGTCAATGCCACGGTGCGAATAAATCCACGGGTCTCGGGGGCGAGGCCGGCTGCTGTGAGTTCATGGCTGTGTCTGACAGCCTGTACGATATTTTCCGGTATCTTCCAGCTCTGCAGCAGCCATGCACCGATGGCGCGGTGGTCGCTCTGCAGGACAGACTTTTCATACTCGCTGGTCATCGAGTGTTCCACGTCAAAAGGTGAGAAATTCTTGTAGGTCTCTGGGGCTAGCTCATCGATTACCAGCATGCCGATATCCTGAAGCAAGGAAGCGACAAATACTTCTTCCGCGTCGGGCCGGCCGAATTCCATGGCCAATAATTTTCCCCATGCACCGGCTAGCAGGGCGCGTCGCCAGTAGGCGTCAAAGTTCAAGCCTTTAAGATCGGCTGCCCTTAACGTCGATACAATACTGAAGCCGAGAGCGAGCGTGAACGCGGCTTTCAATCCCAGCACAATCATGGCCTGGCGCAAATTTGAACTTTGTCGGCGCCGCGCATAAAAATCCGAATTCGCCATTCGCATGATTTTTTCGGCGATCAGCGGATCAGATCCTATGGCGTCAGCCACTGCGCCAAGATCGTTTTCGGAGTTTTCGCCGAGTTCGATAATTTGCACTGCGACCGGTGGCAGGCTGAACCGACTTGTGCATTTCACAAGGCGGCTTACGAGATTTTCCGGTATCTGTGTCATTGCTTCAGTGCTTTGCGCCCCCCGCAAAGTTTTTCAGCAGTCCGCATTTTAGAGCGATATGGTTGTTGCGGGCCCGGACCTGCTTCACGTCTTCTATGATTGCCCATGGGCTGCAGACTCCCAACCGACCGATCTTGTGGCGCCTTTGTGCTGGCCCGGGTTCTATATGATCGGCGGCTGCTCGACGCAACTTACGAGAGACGGAATGACCAGGAATTGACCTGCTTAGACCTGATCGGTATGGCAAAGGCCGATAGGCTTTCCTCCGTGAATCGAACGATCTCCATTATCACGGGCATTACAGGGAGAAACTACGATGCAGGATTTTGACGCAATCCAGGGGATTATTCTTGCGACCCTGGCTGGCACGCTGGTCTGGTTGTTGATCGTTATCGTATTCTTTGGTTGATGCGATCAACATATCTCGAAAGTCTGTCAGTGCCGATGGCGATATTCACGTGGTGACGAATCCGTCCATCGCTTGAAAGCTCGTGAAAAATTACTCTGATCCGAAAATCCGAGCATATATGCGATCTGACTCAGTGAGAGGTGTCCATCGAGGACGTATTCGGTGGCGAGGTTCTTACGGGTATGCTCGAGAATGCCCTTGTAATTTGTGCCTTCATTCTGTAGCTGCCGTTGCAGCGTGCTCAGGCTGCGATTCAACCGATTGGCGATGGTTTTCTGGCTGGACTTCCCGGAGGGCAGCAAGGTGATCAGCAGCTCTCGAACCTCCGAGGCCACTTTTTGTGGATCCAGCGAATCGAGGTATTTCTCTGCAACCGCATCATTCGCCCTGGCGAGTGCGATATTGTCGCCGGGTAACTGTTTTTCCAGAGAGTCTTTATCGAAATGAATCAGGTTTTGTTTAGCGTCGAAGCTGACCGGGCAATCAAAGAATTTAATGTATTCATCGATGTGGCCGGGATCGGTTCGACGCAGGGCGATCGATAAGGGGCAGAAATGCTGGTCGGTAGCCGTGCGGCATAGCTGCACGACGGCGATCATGAAAGAGTCTACAGCCGCGTCCGTCGGTACGTGCGCAGGATCGTTAATGTTGGCGGCGAATACATACTTATCACGATCGGGTTCGATGCTTAATTCCAACGGTACGGTGCTGATCACCCTGTGGTAACGGCAGAGTCGTTCTAGGGATCCCAGTAATGTCTGGCTGGCCAGCCATGAAAACCCCAGGGCGTGAAAACTCGTGGGCCGTATATTACGGCCGGCGTAAAGGCCGAAACACGGATCGCCGCTGACCTCGACAGCGCGGATCCACAGTCGCTGCATTTTTCGCCACGGATAACGCGCTTCGCTTACTGAAAGTTGCGAATAATCGAGACCTGCGTCGCTAAACACTCCGACGGGATCAACCGCGTAGTTCCCCTGCAGGGTTTCGGCAATGACTTTGGCCGCCGCGGCCAGCGTTGTCGGTTCAAAAAGCATTAAATGATATCCGGCTTATAGGGTACATTGAATCGAACCTGACCTCATTTGACAAGATCATAGTCGAGCGACGGCCTAAGCTTCGTAGATTATGGAGCCAACGTATCACCTGCTGAGTCTGGCGACTCTTGAGACGGTAAACAGGGTCGCCAGGGCGGCGCACCTCTGGATACGCCATAAACAGACGTCCCCACCATTCAACCCATCCACGACCGCTGCTCAGGCCCAAGACCATCACGTACTGGCCGCCGGTGTCATTTCCGGCCTCTGCGATGCGCTCCTCCTCGATGGTCAGCATGCCTTGTTGTCGGCATATGCCTATGCATTACTTGATGGTGAAGACGAACAAGCCTTGAGCACTGCACGCGCATTGTCAACGGAACGCAGAACAATCGCCGAGGCTGCTGCATTTCGAGATGGAAAATTGGTGGCCCTCGACATCATCGCCGTTGTGCAATTTGAGTTTCCCGTCGATGCGCTGTCGGTCGACCTGCATCCTGAAATGGCCGGCGACGGTATAGCAGGCTCGACTGGCAACCATTAAGCAGCCAAAAAATGACACACGTAGAACTTGTCCTGCTATCCTGCCGAGTCTTCGTTTCTTTGTTTTACTTGATGCTCGAAACACCGGGTACGTTGTTGTGGCTGAGATTAACGTTGTCACCACGAGTTTTGTGGAAAATCGCGAACTGATTTTCGGCATTCGAAAAACTGTGTTCGTCATCGAACAGTCCGTGCCTGAGGAAGTCGAGATGGATAATCTTGATGCCGACGCACAGCATGTCCTGGCATTCATCGACGCAGCGCCGGTTGGCACCGGTCGAATTACCGCGGAAGGCCGTATTGGGCGAATGGCGGTGTTGCGCGAGTATCGAGGTCGCGGCGTGGGCGGGGAAATTCTTCGTGCTCTGGTTGAGATTGGCCGGAGCTATGCTGTCGATCGATTGTGCCTGTCCGCGCAATGTCACGCGATACCATTTTATGAGCGCATGGGCTTCGTGGTGCAGGGGGACGTATATGAGGAGGCCGGCATCCCGCATCGTTGGATGGAGCAGCAAATTGTTTCAGTGTGAAGCGGCCGACACCAGGCCGGTGTTGCCAAGGGCCGCTAAAAACGGCATAAATAAATTCCTGGATATCGAAGTATCGACAAACAGAATCCTATAATTAGCACATGACTTGCTGCGGAGAACGATAATGGAAATTTATATTACGACGATATATGCGAAACATGGCCACGAAGATCAGGTCGCGAACTTTTATCTTGAGCAGGAAGAAGAGCTGAAAGCGGCCAAGGGATTTCATGGCCGACAGATAATGCGCGCGCGGCCCGGGACGATGGCCGCGGCTGTGACAAAGGTGATGTCGGCAGAGGATATTGCCAAGCATGCCGAGGCGGCGGGCCCGGATGGCGTACAATTTGTGATCATCGAACAGTGGGACAGCATAGACGATAAAACTACATATTCTCGCGCCATTGATGGCGGTCGCAACAGGGGGCTGATCCCGCATTTGTTGCCTGAGCACAGTCACGAGTACTACGACGATATAACGCCTGGTTGAAGTAAGGGGCATGTGTGATCTGCAATCCGGCTTGCTTGGCCACCTGCAGCTGTTGAATCGACTCAGAACCATTTCGGCGGTCGTTTTCCTGGCCGGTCTGCTCAGTGGTTGTGACGACGCTCCGCCCGACGCAGATGTCAGCACGATAAAACTACCAGCTGCCGGCGTTGAGGCAGTTGGTGATGCTTTCGACGAGGAACACGGGGGCTGGGAGTTTTTCGACGGAACTTGGGAATATCGTAACAGCGGGGGCAACGGCATTCTGGCGCAGACTGCCAGCGAGCTCGGCCGCCGTATGTTTCCGCTCGCATTGTGGAAGCAACACCGCTTCTCCGGCACAGACGCCAGCGTGCACTTCAAACCGATTTCCGGTGAAATGGATGCGAGCGGAGGCATCGTGTTTCGCGCGCAGGACGGTAGCAACTACTACACCGTGCGTGCCAACAGCCTCGAGGACAACATTCGTCTGTACACATTCATCGACGGACGTCGCAGCAAGATTGCCAGTACCCGCATACCGGCGCCGGCCCTGGGGCAATGGCACAGCTTGCGCGTGGTTGCGCTGGGGCCGCACATCCAGGTCTACCTGAATGACACCTTATATATTGACCACCAGGATGAGACCTTCACGGAAGGCTACGTCGGGCTATGGACCAAGGCCGACGCCGTAACCGAGTTCGATGAGTTGACGGTGAGAGGCATACCGGCCGGTGCAGAACAGAAGGCTATCGGCGAGAGCGGGCGACCCGCAATCCAACGGTGATGCGTTGCTACTTGGCTACTGTTTTCGATAATTTCGCTTCGACCGAGCCCGCCAACAGCGGTACCGACTGCAGTATCCAGCCCTTCTTCTCGCGCCGGGCCGGCGATGGAATAGCGTACGCGACACGCTTGCGGTCGCGATCGACCTTGTCGACGTCGATCCGCCAGCCGCGGGCTTCCCAGTCCTTCAGATACTCACGATACTTGGCGATGGGTTCATCGGGGCCGACAAAAAACTCGTGGTTGTTGGTTGGCGGGGTCTGCACCGGATGCACACCTGCCAACACGTCACGGTCCTGCGTCGCAACGACTTCATTGCGCCCCATCATGCGTTCGTCATCTGACGGATCAGTCAGGAAATTGCGCAAATTGAGCAGGTATAAGCGCGTATTGCTGTCATCGACCGGCGCTTCGAACAAATACTGGTGAATAAACATGACCGGTGTCGGGTGAATATGCGTCCACAGGCTCGAAACTCCGAAACTCCCCGTACCACCGCCCGACATGATGCCGGGTTCATGGCGGCCCGACGCCTCGCGCATTTTTTTGTCCGCCAGCGGCGGCACGAGACGGCCTTCGCCGCCACGGATTGCCACACCCCATTCCTCCAAATCGTATTTGGGCGTGGATCGTTCGTAATCGTCGCGAGTGCCCTGAAAACCATGCGTCGGGTGCACATATTCATTGTGCGCGATATCAATGCCGTTTTCGATCGAGCGCTTATAGTCGAATGGCCATTCAAAACACTGCAACGTCGCGGCCCAGCCTTCCGCCGGACCATCCTCGCCGTACTCTTCGATTTCCATGATCGGTGGACGCTCGCTTGCGGGCAGATCGCCGAGAAACGCAAACACCAATCCGTAGCGTTCGATCGTAGGGTAGGCGTCCACACGCGCACGCGCGGGCACCTTGCCATTGGGACCCAGCGTCGGAATCTTCCGGCATTGTCCGTCGCCGTCGAATTCCCAGCCGTGATAGGGACACTGGATACAGTCGTCCTTGACTTTGCCGTCACTCAGCGAGCCACCGCGGTGCGTGCAGGTGTTGGATAATACGCGCGCGATGCCCTGGGCGTCGCGGAACAGCACAAAGTCCAGACCAAGCATGCGGCGTTTGATCGGTTCATCAGTGAAATCGTCCACGTCACCGGCGGGGTACCAGAAGTTAATATACATATCTCAGTCTCCTGCACTTTGCGTCCAGACACGGCTTCGAAGTGACATGCAACGGCGGCGCTTCGCTGCCGAATCGACCGCGCATTTAGCGGCACTCAAAAAAACCACGGGCCGGCCCTGTTACTGACGGGATGATCCTTGTGCCGAACCATACCGATCACCCTTAATACGTGTCGCGACCGTTGCATTCAAACGACTTGAATGGGGGGCAGTGTAGCAGTCCCAGGGGGGGTATAGAAAAATGGGGTTGCTCAATGCATGAGGAGGTGGCCCCCCCGCGACACTATGTAGCAGTTTGAGATATATGCATTTTCAATGCGGGCAGATAGACTTAGGCGAGAATAAACGCCCAAGCCTCGGGCACCAAACAGACACGATGGAGGTTGAAATGGCTACGATTAGTAAGCTCCGATTACGGAGAATTTGGTTTTTTTGCGCGGCGCTACTGTTGATTCCGGGCACAACTGCGTTTGCCCAGGATCATTCCGAGCACCAGGGCCAGGCGATGGAAACCATGTCTCACGGCGACCATCAGATGACGCCAGCGATGCTCGCTGTCCTGCGGGAACGCATTCCGGCGCTCCGGGTATCCACCGATCAGCAGATCGCGCTGCAGATGCAAATGATGGGGCCAAACCAGTCACGTTACCTCAGCGCTGAATCCCTGCGCGGCGACATCGGATTGCTGGTGTTGATCCACGGTTTCGGCGAGACCGGCGACCGCATCATGACCGAGGCCGTGCAGCCGATGGCCACGATTTTCCCGTCGGCCATGGGTGCCGGCATGGCCATGATGAGCGCGGAACATATCCAGAAATCATTGGATGATCTGCAGAATGCCGGAGTGAAAACCGTCGTCGTCGTGCCGATGGCAGCGTCGAAACGCAACACGCTGATGTATCAGTGGGAGTACATTCTGGGTTTCCGTGATCACGGGGGTTACTACGACGTGCCGCGCGTCCAGACCGATGCGAAAATCATCATGGCCGAGCCACCGGCCGCGCATCCGCAGATTACGCGGATCATACTCGACCATGCGGTGGAATTGAGTACTGACCCGGACAATGAGGTCGTGTTTGTCATCGCCCACGGGCCGATTCACGATGACGAGAACCGCGAGCAACTTGCCGTCATGGCGGAGCAAGCCAAGCGGATTCGGGAGCTCGGCGGGTTTTCTCAGGTCGAGGGCGTGACCCTGCAGGATGATGCTGAGCCCAAGGTGCGTGATGCCAATGTCGCAAAGATTCGCGAGAAAATTGAAGCGGCTACCGCTGACGGCAAACGCGTGCTGATCGTGACCAATTTGCTGGCCGCGCGCAGTATTCAGTGGAAGATTGAACGCGATTTCGCCGGCCTCGACTATGAGTTCAGCGTGAAGGGCGTTTCGATGCATCCGGACTTCGTTAACTGGTTCCAGGAAAACGTCAGCCATACGCTCACACAATTGTGAGCGAGGAACCGATTCGCGAGGCTAACTTTTCGGCCTTCCACAATGCGCGGCAGCGCCGAATCCCCATCCGTTAACAGCGAAGGAGAATAATGATGACAAGTTTGCAGGAACGAATTGGCGGTGAGCGTCGCCGTATGCGTGAGGTGCGCCTGAAGCTGTCTGCCGCCGTTGCGCAAAGCGCATCCGGAAACACCGACTGGGCGCCGTTCTATATTGCAGTTGGCGACTACATGGAACTGTCGATGGGTCGCATGCGCGCTCAGGACATCAAAATGGGCGACAGGGTTCGTGAAAAAATGGAGACGGTCGATGATAACTTCACTCAGTCCATGTCCAGACTGCACGACCGCTTGTCCGGCCTCGAGCAACGGCTCAGCCGCATGCTGGCGGCACGCGAAAGCCTGCGCAGTGATGCTGCGACCGCGTTAAACGAATTCGAGGACGCCGCCCGCGATCTTACCGGTTATATCGTCTCCAACCTCGGCAAGGGAGGCCTGGGCCACCAGGAGGGCGGATTGAACGGCCTTGCCGCTAAGCTATTTGGCCCGGAGGACTGGGAATTCATGGCGGGCATTACGGATGAAGACCTGGCCAGGGAAGTCGCATTGTTCGAAAACGTGAACGCGACCATGCCGCCGGATCTGGAGTTACCGCCCGCGGAATAGACCCACGGTCAGGCCAGTTCTGCCAGCCGGTGCCCGTGCGCGGTCAACCGTGGTACGCACCTTGACGGTGCGTCGGCACGTTTTTATGGTTTTATGGACGATGACGAAAGACGACACAACGCGATTTCAGCGCGCCAACTACGTAATATCGAACCTCGATCGGGCTCCCATGTTGTACCGCGATATCTTTGGCCTTATTCCAACCGGCACATCGTGAGGACGGGGGGCGAACCGTTGTTTGGTGACTGGAAGCTGGGCACCCCAGTCTGGCCTAAATGACGCCGGACCCGGCACCGGCCTGTAGGCTGATGTCGCGACCTGGTGCGACGATCCTGATGATCACGGCCACGACCAGCAACAGAACCTGGTACGCGCCAGCCAGTACGAAGGGCGCCCATGGCGCCCAAACGTCAAACATTCGACCGCCGACAAACGTAAACACCAGGACGCCAATTGTGCCGAAGATGCTGTTCATCGCGATTATGCTGCCGCGTTCGGAGGCCGGCGCTTCCTGACCGACCAGGCTCAGCGACGACTTCATCATGAAGCTCGAACCGAGCGAGATCACGATGAAATACGGAATCATCGTGAAATCTAGCGGTGACGTAATGACATACATCAACAGGTAACCGACTGACCCAAATAACAACGCGATGATCGTTGCCGACACGCGATTGATCCGATCGATCAGCCAGCCGAACACAGGCGCCGAGACAAAGCTGACCACACTCATAATGATCAACATGATGCCGAAGCGCGCCATCGCCTGACCCGGGCTTAGATCGCGCGCGGCGCCGTCCTGAATCGCCCACAAGGAAAGAAATGCACCCTTGACGGCAAGATCGCCGCGTGCGGCGAATGCGCCGGCGTAAGCCAGTGCAATGCGCGAATTTTTCGCGCCGCGCAATCCGCTGGCGATCAGCGTTCGCGTGGTCGCACGCTCACGTCGTGCGACGGGCGTACCGGGCGCCAAGCCGAACCGTGTCACGATCGCCGTTGCCAGGCACAAGGCCGCGGCCGTCAGAAACATGACCTTGCCGCTTGTCACCGGATCGAAACCACGTTCGGTCAAGATAGACGGTATGCGACTGATCACACCGGCCATCAACATCGCGCCGAGAATACTCGACATGCTCGATAAAGCGATTAACTTGCCGCGCGATTGTTCCTGCGGGTAATCGTTGGTCAGTGTCGCGAGGATCCCGGCCGTCGAGGCCATGCCGACCGCAAACACGAGACGGGCCCCCAGCAACTCGCTGATCGTCGTCGCGAACGGCATTTGTGCATAGCCGATGCTGACCATGATCAGGCCGAATGTAATGACCGGCCGCCGCCCGATGCGGTCGGCCAACATGCCAAACGGATAAAAAAGGCAGATTGCGACAATTTCCATCCAGAATGTCAGGTCGCCGGTTACGGCGCCCTGTTCGCCGCGCGGTAGATTCAGGTGCTCTGTCAACAGGTATCCGTTGAGCAGATGCACACCGGCCAGCATTGCGATGCCGATGAACGCGGCAAACAGTTTTGCCAGAACGTGCGCCGGCCGCACGCCGGGAGCCAGTTGAATCGGGCCCAGGGATCTTGTCGCGGCGACGGTTTCCATTGTGAGTCTGATCCGCCCCTTGGCAATTAGACCGAAGAACGGATCATACACATTTGCGGACCGCGTACTCCACAGTACGGCTATGCCGGCTGCCAAGTACTATTTGTGCGGTGGCACGAAAAAGGGGATGATTATAGGCGGTTCATACGTCCCGCTTTATCGGGTTAATTAATTGCTTAAAGGTTGGCGCCAGACACCACACAACGATCTGGCGTCGGCACTTCGGTCTAAAACCATGAATGCATTTATGTCAATCAATCTGAGACCGGTCATTTTTGTGGCCGTACTTGTTGCAGCAACGAGCATGTTCGGATGCGGAAATCCCGATCCCGTCATCGCGTCTTCGGAACTGGCCGCAAGGATCGAATCCGGAACTGCTCCATTGATTCTCGATGTACGCACACCAGAAGAATATTCAGCCGGGCACATTCCCGGTGCGATCAACATCTCCCACACGGAACTTGGCGAGCGACTCGGTGAGCTGGAAGAGCATAAGAATGAGGAAATTGTGGTCCATTGCCGAAGTGGCCACAGAGCCGGACTTGCAGAGACCGTTTTGGTGGACGCCGGATTTACGGGCGTTCGGGACCTTGACGGTCATATGCTGCAGTGGGAGGAGAACGGCTATCCGGTCGAATAGATGTTTCGTGTTCACGGCTTGGAGCAAAGCGCGGCGACGGCCTGGTTGCCACAGTTTTTTCTCCGGCATCTGGCGCATACCAAAATTCTATTTTTTCGGGGGCTCGCAATTTTCAATGCAAAACCCGGGTCAGTTTTCGGTGCAAATCAACACAATCACCTTTGACCGTACGGTGAGCAAGCGAACCGCCGCGGTGTGCGCATATATTGGCCAGGCAGTGTGCTGTACCTAAGGCATCACGAAATACCACGAAATCGTGACTGAGAATTCGCACATGGTGAGGTTTGTCAGCGACCGTGTCTGACTTGGCAAGGGGATACCAGAAATTACTGAACATGACCCATCTGCCTGTTTGTCGTTATCGGCTAGCTGTCGGCGCGGATCCTGACGTACGAACCCGGTGCATCTTCCAGCGCCGGGTACGGGTCTGCGCCGGGCGTCCGGGCGGTTACTTTCTTGCCGGATAGCTTGCTCAGCCAGCGGTCCCAGTCCGGCCACCAGGAGCCCGGATGTTCTTCGGCATTCGCGAGCCACTTGTCCGGTTCGTAGGGCAACTCATCGTTGGTCCAGTACTTATACTTGTTAGCCGCCGGTGGGTTGATTACGCCGGCGATATGACCCGAGCCCGCCAGGATGGCCCGCACCGGACCCGTGTAGTGTCCGACCGCCTTGAACACGGAGTGATATGGCGCGATATGATCTTCGCGTGATGCTTGCAGATAGACCGGAATATCGATTTTCGTCAGGTCGATCGGCGTGCCGCACAGCTCGAGCATGCCGGGTTTGACCAGGTTGTTGTGCAGGTACATTTCACGCAGGTAATACATGTGCGTGTTGCGCGGCAGTCGAGTCACGTCGCTGTTCCAGTATAAAAGGTCAAACGGCATCGGCTCTTTGCCGAGAAGATAATTGTTGACGTAGAACGACCAAATCAGGTCGTTTGCGCGCAGCATATTGAATGTCGTGAACATCGACTGGCCTTCCAGATAGCCCTTTTCGGCCATCTTGCTGTCGAGGCTCTCGAGCTGCTTCTCATCGATGAAAACCTTAAGGTCACCGGCCTCCGAGAAATCGACCTGTGCGGCGAAAAACGTTGCGGCCTTGACGCTATGGTCGTCTGTGGCAGCGAGGTGCGCGAGTGCTGCGGCCAGCAGCGTACCGCCGATACAGTAGCCGATTGTGGAGACGTTTTTCGCGCCAGTCGCTTTTTTGACGGTTTCCACAACCTCGAGTATTCCTTCACGAAGATAATCCTCGAAGGTCTTTTCGGCGAGCTGTTCGTCGGGATTCACCCAGGACACGACAAATACGGTATAGCCGCGATCGACAGCCCAGCGGATGAAGGATTTTTCTGCCGTTAAATCCAGGATATAGAACTTATTGATCCACGGCGGGATGATGACCAGTGGCGTCTCATAGACCTCGTCCGTGGTGGGCGCATACTGGATGAGCTGGACCAGGTCGTTCTGCCAGATGACCTTGCCCGGTGCAGTCGCGATGTTTTCGCCGATTTCGAATGCGTCGGATTTCGACGTCGTCATCTGTAGTGTACCGTCGCCGGCCTCCAGGTCCCTGCGGAAGTTCTCGAGGCCTTTGACAAGATTCTCGCCCTTGGTCTCGAGTGTCGCGCGCAGCACTTCGGGATTGGTCCAGACGAAATTGCTTGGGGAGAACGCGTCGGCGAGTTGCCTGGTCCAGAACTCGACCTTCTGTGCGGACTGTTTGTCCATCCCTTCGATATTCGACAGCGTGTCGATCATCCAGCGTGTGGTGATCAGATAAGACTGTTTGATGAAGTCGAACAGCGGATTTTGCTCCCAGTCTTCGTGTCTGAAGCGGCGATCACCCTTTTCCGGCTCGGCAACCGGTGTCGATTCGCCGCCCATCAGTCGCGTCGAAGCGTTCTGCCAGAGTTGCATGTGCTGTTGCCACAGATTCAGGTTTGCCTGCATCAGTTGGTTCGGGTCCAGCCAGAGATTCCGGCTCGCTTGCTTGAGAGAATCGCCGACGTTCAGTGGATCCAGGTTCTGCGCCACGGGATTCGCCGTCATCTTGAGGAACTCGGCGAACATTTCCTGGCCTTTGTTCGCCATCTCCTGCATCTCGGCAGACAGCTTTTCGGCCTCGGGAATATCGGGTTTCGGATCGTCGGAACTGATGTCTGAACTCCAGTCGGCTATTTTACCGGGCTACTGCGGCCTGTTAGCTCTGCTAGTCTTTCTTCTTGGTGGTGGCGTCAAGTGATTCGAGAAAAGATCGCTGTAGCTTGTTCCAGGTTTCCAGATTCTGCGTCGCAAGGTTCTGCATTGTGGCCAACGGCGCATTCGCCAGAGAGTCCTGGAATTTCTCCTGCATCGAGCGCTGCTGCCCGAGGAAGGTCTCGATGCTCTGTTCGAGATACTGCGTCATAAACTCCTGCATTGGATTGCCGTAGAACCGGATCAGGTATGTCAGCATTTCAGTACTCAGGATCGGCCGACTCCCTTGTTCCTGCTCGGAAACTACCTGTAATAGTATGTTGCGGGTAATGTCCTCGTTCGTCGTGTCATCGACCACTACGATGTCTTCGCCACCAGCAACCAGCTCGCGGATTCCGTCGAGCGTCACATGCTGGCTCGCCTCGGTATCGTACAGGCGTCGATTGGCGTACTTCTTGATCGTCCTAGGCATTGCTCCGCATTCTACCGTGTCGGGTCACGGTCCGGGACCTTCGCCGCAAAAAAAAGGGCGGCAGCACGCAGCGGCCGCCCTCTATCGAATCGTCGGCGTCAGGCCGCTTTTTTGGCCGTAGTCTTGGAAGCGGTCTTGGGCGTGGTGGCTTCCTGGGCCTGGTCCTGCGCAGTACGGGCTATCGTGGAGTACTCCTGGAACCGGGCTGCGATCGTCTCGCCGAAGCTGCGGGTAGACTCGATCTGGCGCCCGACATAGTCGTTGCCGTCTTTCACCTGGCCAGGCAACTTGGCCTGCGCCACCGCAAACTCGACATAATCACCGAGTACCGCGTAGTTGTGGCGGGCGAGCTTCTCAAAAGTCTCGGCAGCCAGGCTACCGAAGGCCTTGAAAGGCTCGGTCGCTTCGGCCTGGATGGCCGCGATCTTCGCAAATTGTTCGTTGATATTCGTCATACCTGTCTCCAATGGCTTGAGTAATTGTGCAGCGCATAGTATACATCAAAATTAATGCGGTGCAAGAAGAATTCAGATATGTGTTAACTTGTTGATATAACTATATTAATACAAATTAATACAGAAATATATTGATTTACTATTGCGCCGCATAAGTGCCATGCATTATAGTGCGCCGCATAAATTACGGTGCTCGTGTTATACGCTTGGTATGCAGCTCGCCGCCAATGCGGCCCCGAAACCCACCCGGCCAGGGATCCGGCCGGCACCAACATAGGAAACGGAAATGATCAATGGAATGCTCAATGCTCGCTACTTCCAGCAGCATCTCGACGATTATCTGGAAGACGCAGCCAACGACCGTAACGCCAGCAAGCCGGCTGGTGAATTCATGATCAAAGGCTACGTGCTGGATGCGGAAGAAGCATCCGACGACGCGGTCATCGGTATCGTCGATCAACGATTCCGGCGGGCGAGGAATCTCGCGGCCTGAGAAAAATAGTGCCGCTGTACCGTCCCCGGCACCATTGCGCTCGCACGGCGACCCAGCCCGGAACAACTGTCCGTTTTGTTGGCGTTAAAGAAACGCCGGCCCAGATAACGACTAAGCCTGAAAATATTTTCGCGTTGCAGTGGCAAATATCTGCATATCGTCCACCGTACCCATGCTGACCCGAACCCAGGACTTGTAAGGCGCATAGCTTCTTCCGATCTGGATGCCGTTCTCACGCATTGCGGCGCTGAATTCCCGAACCGATCCACCGGTATCGAATAAAATAAAATTGCCCCATGATCGCGCATACGCGAGCTTTAGTTCGTCGAGAAGATCTGTCGTAATCTTCAACCCAGCCTGAATTTTTTCCCGACTGAACTCTTGAAATGCCAGATCCTGATAACTGGCCGTGGCCGCTCTCAATCCGGGCAGGTTCAGGATAGACATTCGAAAACGTTCCAACTGCTTGATAATGTCTGGTCGTGCGATGGCATAGCCGATACGTAATCCGGCCATGCCGTGCAGCTTGGAAAACGTGCGAGTCACAATGACATTGTCTTCGGCAATAACGCGTGGTACAGCTGTGTGCTCTGTCCACTGGTCTGACAGGTCGAGGTAGGCTTCATCGACCAGAACCGGTGTCTGCGCCGATAGCTGCGCAATGAACTCGCGCAGTGCGGGACCGTTAACCAGGGTTCCGGTCGGATTATTTGGATTACAAATATATATAAGCCGCGTTGATTCCGTAACGCGGTCCCTCATCGTGCCGAGGTCGTGACGCATATCTGAATCGAGGGCGACTTCCTGAAGGGTACAACCAAGATCTCGCGCGTAACTGGTCAAAAAATTGAAAGTAGGGGTTGCCGCTACGATTTCACCGCTGGCTCGACCATATAACAAACCGGCAATTTTCAGAATCTCACCTGAACCGGCTGCGATCATGACCTGCCGGGGCTTTACTCCCTCGCGCTCGGCGATAAGTTCCCTGAGCCGGCCTTCCTGGCGAAAAGCATATTTCCAGCTTTCGCCTATGGCCGTGCGAAGTGCCTCGCGAGCGCTGGGCGCGGGACCATACGGATTTTCATTGGCGATCAGGCGAATCATCTCCCCATTGGGCTTGCTGGACCGATTTTGTGCGCTGGCAGGCCGTGCACGCAGGTCCAGCGCAGCGGCGCCAAGTAGCAAACCGGACTGTGTTAGCAATTTACGACGTGAAAGAGTGATGGCCATGGGAACCTCGACTATTTATCAGTGGGCGTGCGGCGGGATGCGGGAATCGTATCTCTATGCAGCCAGACCGGCAAATGGAAAGCCTGCGCGGTATTCTCGTACCGTGCCTGGCCGGGATGACCGGGTAACGCCCTGATCATGGACATCATTGCCGTGTTGGCGTCGCATAGCGTAGCTATTTCCAAGCTAATCCGCTTCAGGTTCCCGCAGACTTGATAGTGGATTTTTATTAACATTACAGCTGTTTTTGGAGCCGCTGAAAATTACCATGCCTGATCTCGATAATTTGCCAACCGAATTTGCGAATTCCCTGCGGAAAATGCGTGGCCCTGAGCTGCAAGGCGAGCCATGGGCCGAAGGGCCGCCGCTGGCCGAGCGGCGCATCGCGATTGTGACAACCGCGGGTCTGCACCGACGCAACGACCGACCGTTCGTCATGGGCTCGGTCGACTACCGGGTTCTTCCTGGTGCGAGCACCAGCGACCTGGTCAGTACGCATATATCGTCGAACTTCGATCGTTCCGGTTTTGCCGAGGACCTGAATCTCGTGTTGCCTCTGGACCGGTTACATGAACTGGCTGACCGTGGTGTCATCGCCAGTGTTGCCGATTGTCACTATTCTTTTATGGGCGCCGCACAAATCGAAAAACTGCAGCCATCCGCAGCCGAACTGGCCGGGCACCTGAAGGCTGATGGCGTAAACGGGGTCCTGCTGGTTCCGGTCTGACCCTATTGCACGTTCGCCGTGAGCGGACTTGGCCACTTTATCGAGCGGGAAGGCGTGCCGACCGCCGGAATAAGTCTGGTTCGTCAACATACCAAATCTGCGCGACCCCCTCGAGCCTTATCAGTGCCGTTTGACTTCGGTCATCCGTTTGGCGCACCCGGTGATTCCGCGTTACAGCACCGAGTTCTTCTCGCGCTATTGCAACTGTTCGAGCGCGATCGGGGACCGGTGCTCGAAATATTTCCGCATGACGGCGGGGCTGAGTCCGCGCATGGCGGTGCTATTCCATGGTCCTGTCCGTTACCGTTGCCGGAAGATCCGCCCGACGGCGACTCAGGACAGAATCGATCTCTTGAAATTGCCGTTCAGGCCGAGCTGCGAGCGCTGCTGCCGTGGTACGAGCATGCCGTAGCCGAACGGCAGCGTACGACCGTCGGTGCCAGCGGCATCGAGATTCAGTCACTGGTGCCGTTCATCGCTGATTTCCTGACGGCCCCATTGCCAGACAGTCCGAACGAAGCATTGTCTTTACCATTGGCGCTTAAGGCCGCGGTGGAAGATCTGAAGCAGGTCTATCTCGAGGCGGTCAGTGCGCGCCCGGATGCATCGGCGGCGAACCATTTGCAACTCAACGACTGGTTCTGGCGCGAAACGCGTGCCGCCGAGCTGCTGCGCGCCGTAGCCAAAGCAGCACACGGAACGGGTGATCAGACGCTGGATATAGTCGCCGGCATGCTGCTTGTTCCGGCCGCATACGGTGAATGACAGGGCTAAGGTTGGCGGTCTGCATCGGACAAATGTCAGTGGTAGCCCCGATTTTCTATTTGGCTTCGTAAGCTTCGATCAGCCAGCGCCACTCCTGATCCGAGAAGACGATCCTGCTGTCCTGACTGATCTTACGGAACGAACGCCGCAGGCGGTCCAGATTGTCCTGCTGCCACTTGCCGCCACCGTGCATGATGCGCCCGCGATCGAAGTCGAGCAGCCAGATACGGTCGTCGCCGCTAATCTGCAGGTTGTGGGCGCTTAGATCCGCATGATAGATGTTAGACCGATGAAACAGGCTGACGCAGTGGCCGACGGCGTGCCAGATATCCTGCGCAAGCGGGCCGGCTTCCATGCGCCGTGATAGTGGCACGACATCCGGCAGCCGACGCGTGATCAGATCGGCGGTGTAGTACAGACCATGCCTGACATAGCGTGCCGCCACCGGGACCGGTGCGGGGAGCTGCTGGTTCTGCAGCTCGGCTAGCAAATCCCACTCAATACAGGGTCGACTTCGCCCGGGTCCGAGCCACAGGTACTGATCTTGCAGAAACCGGCCAACCACCCCGCCGCGATGATAGTGGCGCAGGACCCAGTTATCGCCTTCGTGATTAATGAACAGCGTGGTGCCACGGCCGCCCGAGTAGCCAGGCACGGTATCGGCATCCGGCCAGTTGACCGGCTCGAAGAGGTTTTCGCTGATCTGGCTGACGATAGCATCATCGTATACGATCACACTCCTGCCAAACTTCGCCACGCGTCTGGTCATCTATATGCCTCTAGTGTTTGAGGAACCACCTGAATCTCTGTGCATCATCAGACTTTCCGCGATTGGTGATTGCGTTCACACCCTGCCGGTGGTCCGTTCGATTCAGGCCGCCTGGCCCGATACCCGGATAACCTGGATTATCGGCAAGACCGAATACGCACTGTTCGAGGGCGTGAACGGTATCGAGTTTATCATTTTCGACAAAAGCAAAGGCTTGCGTGCCCTGATGGATGTGCGCCGACAGTTGCGGGGCCGGCGCTTCCCGCTGTTGCTGCATATGCATGCATCGATGCGGGCGAACCTCGTCAGCCTGATGGTTCGCGCCAGGCTGCGGATCGGTTTCGACAGGTCACGCGCACGTGACCGGCAGTGGCTGTTTACCAATCACAAGATACCGGCTCTGCCACGGCAGCATGTCATGGATGGATTGTTTGGTTTTGCCAACGAAATCGGCATCGAGCGCGGGGAGGTCGTCTGGGATTTGCCACTGGTCAATGCGGACCGTGAATATGCGCGCAGTAAGCTGAGCGGGAATCGGCCGGTCTGCGTGATCAGTCCGTGCAGCAGTCAACGCTTTCGCAACTTCCGTAACTGGAGGCAGGAACACTATATCGCCCTTACTCGCCACATGCAGTCGCGGTTCGACGCCCAGGTTATCCTGACCGGTGGTCCGACGGATCTCGAGCATGAATATGGACGAGGGATAACCGCGGGTTCCGCTACGCCGGTACTGAACCTGATCGGGCAGACATCGCTAAAACAGTTGGCTGCCTTGTTGGAGCGGGCAGACTTGCTGATCTGTCCGGACTCTGGGCCTGCGCATATGGCGAACGCGGTCGGCACGCCGGTAATCGGACTGTATGCGACCTCCAACTGTCACCGCACCGGGCCGTACGACAATCAACACCTCGTCGTGGATGCCTATCCCGAAGCGGTAAAGCGTGAACTCGGCAAACCGGTCGACGCACTGCGCTGGGGGCAGCGCGTGCGCAACCCCGACGCAATGGATCTGATCCGGCTCGAAGATGTTTGCGCCAAAGTCGACGAGGTACTGGGTTCGTTACCGGAGCGCCTCTAGCCGTTTGCCGCCATCGCGCTGACCCGGTGCTTGCACTAGAATGCGGTGAAATCAGACCAATTTGGTCGGTTTTTCTTACTGCTTTGGAGGTGTCGCCAACATGTCGGGCGTGCTGCAAGCTTTTGAAAAAACGACGCTCCACCAGTTGCCGCCGAACGCCATCGGCGAGGCGCTGGAGACCGGGCATATTGTGCATTTCTCGGAGTGTCCGTTCGCATTGCCGGACCCGGAACATCTCGCTTTATTGCGTGAGGCGCTGCCAAATCAGCTTACGCTCAAGAATATCAGCTATCACCCGGAGGTAGATCGCGTACGTGGGCTGGATAAGAATTCACCGCTTGGCGACCTGGTCTACGAGATTCTGACGAGCCACAGCCGGGCGGTAAGCGATTTTCTGCTGCGCGTCATGCCGGCGCTTTATCGCAATGCCACCGTAGGTACGAGCAGCTTCCGGCCGATCCAGGAGCAGGGCCGTGATCTCAAGCCGCATGCGAGCAACGAATTAGTGCATGTTGATGCAGGTGCCTATGGCGCGACGAATGGTGATCGTATCCTGCGTTTTTTCGTCAACGTGAATCCGGATGAGGATCGGGTCTGGGCCAGTCGCGGCAGTTTCCCTGACTTGCTCGAGACCTGGGGCGGCAAAGCCGGTATCTGGGGCAGTGGCAAGAACCTGCGCCTCGAGAAAAATGGTCTCGATCACACGCGCACGGCACTGCTAAAGGGGCTGAGCTACGCCGGGTTGCCGCTGGCCCGGGTGCTCGACAGCAGCCCCTATGACCGGGCGATGCGTCAGTTTCACAATTTCATGAAAGACTCGCCGGAGTTTATCAACGCCAGGGATGGTTACGAGGAACTGCGCTTCAAGCCGTTTGCCGCCTGGATGGCATTTACGGACATGGTCAGTCATGCCAGCGTCTCGGGTCAGCATGCATTGATCCACACCAGCATCGTGCCGCGCGAAAACTGTCAGCATCAGGAACTGACGCCGCTCAACCTGCTGCGACGAGCTGTCGAAACACATCATTGACAGTCCGCGTGCAACGATGTCGGCACGCTCTATGCGAAAACTGATCTTGCCGCCGGTCCTACAGCGATTCGAATGAGCAACGGGTTACCGCTCGACCGTGAAGTCGGTAACCAGCACCGCATTGTCCGGCACCGGGGTATCCGGAATACCTTTGTAATTCTCCGGACCGAGGTTCAGCGATGACAGGTCCATCACGTGGACATACAGCGCGTCGTCACCTTCATTTGCGGTCCGGTTGAACAGCATCTTCGTACTGTCTTTTGAAAACGACTTCATACCATCAAAACCAGCGTTATACGTCAGACGCAGCGGTTCGTCACCGCCCAAATCGCCCAGGAATAGCTCAAAGTTGCTGCCGTCAATCATTCTTGTGAACAAATAATGACGCCCATCGCCAGCCGGGGCCGGGCCCCATTGCATGTCACGGTTAAAGGTACGCTGGGTCAGTTCACTGCCATCGTACTTGATCGTGAACACGGTCATTGGCGTCGGCGTAATCTTGCCATATTCGCTGTCGCGCCAGGCCTGGAAAAGGATGGTCTCGTTGTCCGCTAAATAGAACGGTGCACCCGGCTGCCAGTCTTCGGTGAAGGTGATTTGATGTTCATCGCTGCCATCCGACCGCATGCGCCACAGGTTGGTGTTGCCGTCAATTTGCCTGGCAAATACGATCCATTCACCGTTTGGCGACACGGTCACCTCGGCGTCATACCATGTGTTGTTCGTGAGTCGGACAACGTCATTGCCGTACAGGTCGGAGGAGTACAACTCCGCGCCTTGCGGATAGTCATCCTGTTTGGCCCAGTCGCCGAGCGGCATGTCCATGTTGTCTCGGGTCGATGTCCAGATAACGCGTTTCTGGTCCTGAAAAAAGTACGAGCAGGCATCCTGGCCGCGATCATTTATTCGCCGGGTCAATTTGCCATCGTCGGTAAAAATATAGGTCAGCGCGCCACCGATCCGTGTGCCGCCGCGTGTCTGGGCATCCGGATCCCGGGCCTGCGCGATAAAATGATAGTCATCCGGTGCGTAATAGGCTTCCCCGGCCGGTTGAATGTTCGGGATCAGACGTACCGGCAGTTCTTTGCTGTTATCTATCGCCGGGGCCTCAGGGCTGGCGCCCGAGACTGTGTCCGTTTCGGCATCGGCCTGGGCCCAGCCGGCCGTCGTGAACAGCAGCGAGATGAGAAAAATGATGGTGACGTATAAGGTGCGACCAATGCTCATTGTGTAAAGCTCCTCAGGAAGTTTTTATTGTGCTTGCGCTGACCATACTCGCCCTGTTTGCGCAGCCAGCATGATTATAGCAATAGCAATTTTTGCCGGTCATGCACTTTCATTGTGTGACTAACTTGCTGAAATATAGCCCTAAGGTCCAACCTCGAATAGACCCATCATTCCGGCGTCTTCGTGCTCGAGGATATGGCAGTGGTAGACATACTCCGCGAAGTTGACGGGCTCGAAGCGGCCGATGATTTGTAGACTTGTTCATAACTCCATCCTCTCAAGAAATGGAGTCTCGGGTAAACCCGGGGCGATTCACAGAGATGACGATCCCAGCCGTGGGCGTTGAGGCACTAAGAAAATAACTTCCTGATGGTGTTCATCGGCAGGAACAGCCGATTGGGGTGATCCTGAAATTGTTGAAAATCATACTTTTTATAGAATGCGACAGCAGTATCGTCCTTTGCGTCAACAACGACAGCATAGGATGCAATCTGCGAGCTTGTGTTATAGCAGCGCTGCAGGGCATCCATTAACAGATGTTCGCCAAGACCCAATCCCCGATAGTTCTGATCCGTGGCCAGGCGGCCAAGAAGTGTCGCCGGCACAACCGGGTATTTTGGAAGTTTGCGGACCTGTGCCTGGGGCAGTTTATCAAGTTCAATCGAAAAAGCTGAGAGCGTGTAGTAGCCGATGACCTTGTTTACAGGTGTCACCAGGACGAACGGCGCTGCAACGCCCCGTTTGGCGTCCTGACCGGCCTGATTTTTGAGATAACGGTCGAGCGGCGCACTGCCGCAGGAAAAATCCGCCCGCTTGTGTTTTTTGGCGAGCGGCTCTACGACAAATTCTATCTCTTGCTTGTCCTGGGGCAATTAGGCTTCCGTCCGCTCTTTGTATCGTTTGGCGGCGGCCGTCAAAGTGCGGCTGGGTGCTGCATCAGCGAGCAGGGCCGCGACAAAAGCCTTGCTGTCGCGCGCGGAGAGTTCAAGGGTTTCAAATTCCTTATGGGCACGGGCGGCCGCTTGATCGAGGCTATCCTCGACAAACTCGGTAAAACTCTGGCCTTTAAGGTCTGCAGCACGTTGATAGAAGGCTTTCTTCCGCGCAGACGTGCGCGCTTCTACCCGGGCTGTCTTGGCCGGGCGTTTATGGGACTTTGTGGCTGGCACCGGTTTTACGGTCCGGGAAGACCGGCCCGGGCTTGCTGTTCTTTCTGTGCTCATCGTCTTTTGCTCCTGAATAGGTCCATATCCATAGTGTACGGCAAATTGCCGTACAATTCAAGAGTAATCAGGGAATGGGCATCGCCCCGTAAGTGTCCAAAATTCGCTATCGCGAACTTCTTCTGAACCCATATAACTGGACGTGTTTCCACGGACCAAGAAATAATTGCCTTGGAAGAATTTCATCTATTTGACCCCATTCGTTGAGTTCGATTTAGAGTCGGACAAGCGTCTTGATATGCTGACATGAATCAACACCATGATCATCGCCGGTGATTCAGAGAGCAGTAACATGGCCCTCCTGATAGAGGGCCGCGCCGATCCTTCAATCAGCATGCCACATGGCCAACAAGAACCAGTTTCCAAAGCAGATATTGCAACAATCAGGTTATGGATCGATCAGGGCGCAAAGAATAATTAGGCAAAAATTTGATCACCGGTTTCAACTGAACGCCATCGGGTTGCCACAGTATGTAACGGGGACGATTCATGAGGACAGTCCTGGTAATTTCTACTTTCATGCAGATCAGGTTGTTCCTATGTAGAAGTGTCGTCTTAAGATAGGATACTGATTTTTGTGAGGTGCCACAGGTCATGAGTAAAGACAGGGTTGTTGAAGATTATCGCCAGCACAAGTTGCTATCCACGTTCCACGAGGGGAAGTACAAGGGCCTCGTGCGGAAGGATAAGGAGCTGTTATCGGAGATAGAAGGCGATGGGATCGAAAGCGTTCTGCAGAGCCTTCGGGATTTCGTTGACGCTAGATTTGTGACCATTGCAGAAAATCGCACTCAGGACCCAGAGTCGTCGGAGTACGTTAAGGCTTTCCGGGCAATTCGAAGCGGCTTATCAGACGGGCATTTCGCGATGTTGAAAGCTCATTATTTGGCACCAAATCGTGGTATCACAGCGACTCAGCTTTCAGAGGCGGCGGGATATTTGCATTATGGAGCTGCTAATTTGCAGTACGGAATAGTTGGCAAGAAGATCTATGAGGAGTTGCCAACAAAGTTGCTAGTTAGAAAGGACGGCACTTTGATCTATACGTCGGCTCTTGCCACCGCGGGCGATCAGGATGGTGATGAGGGGTATTGGGTTTGGAAGATGAGGCCGCAGGTGGCTGCCGCGATTGAGGTTTTAGGGCTAAACACGTGAGCCTGCCTAATTAATCCGCTAGCTCCAAGGTCGGGGGTGCACTACCGGAGCACTCCCGTCGACCGACACCAGACGATCGGTGTGTGCTTCCTGACACAAAGGTAACACTTCATACCGGAGACATGGGTAACACTTTCTCCCTTTGCGGGAGAAAGAACCATGCCCTGGAAGGAGTGCAATATTATGGAAGAACGTCTCCGATTTATCGCCCGCCTGCTCGATGGCGAGAAGATGGCCGGTCTCTGCCGTGAGTTCGGCATAGCCCGCAAGACCGGCTACAAGATTTACAACCGTTACCAAGACTGCGGTATCGATGGCCTCACGGACCGAAGTCGACGGCCCTATCGCCACGCCAACCAGCTGCCGATGCAGATCGAAAAGCTGATCGTGAAGCTCAAGAAGGAGTATCCACACTGGGGTGCGCCAAAGATCCGCGTACGCCTCACAAAGCGATACCCGGATGTCCATTGCCCCGCGATCAGCACAGTACACGCCGTACTGGACCGCCACGGCCTGGTCAAGCGCAGGAAGCGACGGCGCCACAAAGCAGAGGGAACCGCGCTATCACACGTTACTGATCCCAACGAGCTCTGGTGTGCCGATTACAAAGGCGAGTTCATGCTCACTGATCGTAGATACTGTTATCCACTCACCATCACGGACTTTGCCAGCCGCTTTCTGATCACCTGCGACGCCCTCTCGACCACCAAGGAAGTCTATGCCTTCAGCGTTTTTGAGCGTGCTTTCAAGGACTTCGGGCTACCAAGAGCGATCAGGACCGACAATGGCGTGCCCTTCTCCTGCTGCAATGCTCTCTACGGGCTTTCGAAGCTCTCGGTGTGGTGGCTGCGCCTGGGCATCAATATCGAACGCATCAAGCCAGGTCATCCCGAGCAAAATGGCCGTCACGAACGTATGCATCTGACCCTGAAGAACGAGGCCACCAAGCCTGCCGCGGATAACTTCCTACAGCAGCAGGCGCGCTTCGACGACTTCATCGACTGCTTTAACAATGTCAGGCCCCATCAGGCTCTGGACATGAATGTTCCAGCGGACCTCTACACAAGTTCGCCCAGAACTTACACAGGACTGGGCGAACTCGACTATCCGTTCCATGACTGGACGGCCACTGTCACTACTTGTGGCCGTATCTGTTACAAACACCGGAAAATAAACTTGAGCACCGTATTCGCCGGCCAACGGGTCGGCGTTAAACAAGTGAGCGACAAAATATGGCTCGTCAGCTTCATGCAATACGACCTCGGATACTTTGATCACGAGACCTGCAGGCTCGAGCCCATCGAAAACCCGTTTGCTGCTAAAGTGGTACCTATGTCTCCGGTATAATCTGTAACCCATGTCTCCAGCATGGACCGTGGAGAGATGGCGCGCCCGGAGAGATTCGAACTCCCGACCTTCTGGTTCGTAGCCAGACACTCTATCCAACTGAGCTACGGGCGCGTCTTTTGAAATCAATACCTTATTGTATTTTAGGGCAAGGCTGCTGCCTATTATTACAAAGGCCTGGTGAAGCCATCTCCTGTGTACGCCTTGCCT
>PVMK01131173.1_pt1 | contig 32633 bp, 38 predicted proteins | sample 1853481 | NCBI WGS metagenome assembly PVMK01 (sample SAMN08533507, study PRJNA380276) | Marine sediment metagenome, whole genome shotgun sequencing project.
CCAGTTTCAACAGACCATTCATCTTCGATTAAAGCAAACTTTTTAATTTGCTGTACTTTACCAAACCGCTTATTGTACTTATCAATATCCTCCCAAATTCTATTCTTCACATCATCCGAATTAACTACATCTTCCTTGTCGGATATGCTTAATTTTTTCAGCTTAGCCCATTCCAGAATAAAATCCATTTTTGGAACAACCAATGCGGCTGCAAAATTTCTGTTCTCACCTATAACCATTATTTGCTCGATGAATAATGATTCCTTCATCTTATTTTCGATTGGCTGAGGGGCAACAAATTTTCCGCCTGAAGTTTTGAATATTTCTTTAACCCTGTCTGTAATTTTTAAAAATCTTCCATCTATTATTTCCCCGATATCTCCGGTATGGAACCATCCATCTTCATCAATTGCTTCCTTTGTGAAATCAGGTCTTTTATAATAACCTTGTGTGACATTTGGACCTTTGCAAAGGATTTCACCATTTTCTCCCAGTTTAATTTCTACGCCCGGCAGAGTTGGTCCAACAGTGCCAATATAATAATCACCCATCTCATAACGATTACTAGTTATTCCGGGTGACGTTTCTGTAAGTCCGTATGCTTCAACTATTGGAATTCCGGCAGCGTTAAAAATTCTGCCCAAACGAGGTTGAAGAGCAGCAGCCCCGCTCATTATTCCTATTATTTCACCGCCAAGTGCTTCCTTCCATTTTGAAAAGACTAATTTTCGTGCAACACCAAGTCTTATATTGTACAGTAAACTATTTTTTCCCTGCGGATGAAAATGGTTTGCAAGATTTAAAGCCCATCCGAAAATTGCTTTTTTCGCACCGGGTAATTCTCTCCCCTTAGCCATAATTTTATCATAAACTTTTTCTAGCACACGCGGAACGGTAGTAAAGAAATTTGGTTTTACTTCCTTAAGATACTCACCTATTTTATCGGTACTATCCACATAATAAACCGATGTTCCGTTTGTTAAATAGTAATATGATGCAGTTCTTTCGAAGATATGGCAAAGAGGTAAGAAACTAATTACCTTGTGGTTGAAATCAATTGGTAATATCTGGATTAATGATTTAACATTACTTACAACATTTTTGTGGGTTAACATTACACCTTTCGGAGTGCCCGTTGTGCCGGAGGTATAAATAATTGTCGCGAGGTCTTCTTCATCTATAGAATCTTCTATTTTATTTAACTCCTCTCTCAATGACTCATCCGCTTGATCAGAAATTTTTGTCCAATGCTGAGCACCAGCAACATCATCAAAAGAATAAACATCAATTTGCTTTTTAATCTTGTTCTTAACTCTTCCTACTTTTTCATAAAGTTCTTTATCACCGACAAACACCATTTTTACTTCTGCGTCTTCAAATATAAAACTGTAGTTATCTTCACTCATATTTGGATAAAGTGGAACTATTATGGCACCAATTTGCAGGGAACCAATATCAACAAAATTCCATTCAGCTCTGTTGACTGAGATTATGGCTATCTTATCATTTTTTTTCAATCCCATCCTTAATAAGCCAAGACTAAAATTATCAACAATTTCCTTACATTTATTTATACTGTACTTACGCCATTCTCCCGTGGCTTTATCGCAAAGCGCATCCTCTTTGGGATGGGTTTTCTGCTGGTGAGGTATGACATCAATTAATCTTTTGATATCAGGAACTTTAGATTCCATTTTACACTCCATTTTATTGCTAAAATATTGACTTGAAAATAAAAATTTAATTCGTAAATTACAAGCGAAAATTCGCTATTAAAGAAATTCTGCTGTAAATTAGTTTACACAGCAGTTATATTAATTAAGATAAATCTCAAATTGATGATTTAGATCACAAACCATCTTTATGAAGCCGACAAAAAATAACATAAAAATAATTTTTGGCTTAAAACTTAAACAGTTACGGCAGGAGAATAATCTCTCACTTACAGCGCTTGCAAAAAAAAGCGGCTTATCAGTTTCATATTTAAATGAAATTGAAAGCGGTAAAAAATATCCGAAAACTGATAAGATTGCAGAACTGGCATATGCACTTAATGTTACTTACGATAAACTTGTCTCTCTAAAACTAACAAGGAATCTTGCACCACTCGGTGAGCTTCTTGAATCTAATATTTTTGAGCAGCTTCCTCTTGATCATTACGGTATAGATATTAACAAGCTGATTGTGATTATGGCGAATGCGCCGCTCCAATTAAGTGCGCTTGTTACTACACTTATCGATATGGCAAAAAGCTCGGAATTAAGTCAAAATAATTTTTCACGAACTGCTTTGAGAACATATAAAGAATTTAATGAAAATTACTTTCCCGATTTGGAAAAAGCAGTGGATTTGTTTTCGCGAAAATATAATCTTAAATCAGACCCTCCCATAATTTCATCAGAACTTTTTAAAATACTGGAAGATAAATTTGAATATAAAATAGATGTGAAAAAATTGGGTGAATATCCGGAACTTTCAGAAGTGCGCGGTTTGTTTGTGCCCGGGCAAAAGAATGTTCTGCTGCTAAATAAAAAACTTTCTGATCCGCAAAAAGCTTTTATTTTAGGAAAAGAATTGGCTTACAATTTCCTTAATATCAAAGACCGTTCATATGCATACTTTGGTTCAAAAGTTGATTCTTTCGATCAGCTTCTTAATAATCTTAATGCTTCATACTTTTCCACAGCATTGATAATTAATAAGGATAAACTGATTAAAGACCTCAAGTCATTTTTCGGTAAAAGAAAATGGGATGGCAGAGAATTTCTTAAATTAATTAAGGCGTACAATTCCACACCGGAAATGTTTATTCAAAGGTTAGCCAGTCTTTCTTCAAAGTTTCTTAATCTGCAGCAGTTTTTCTTTTTGCGATTTAACACAACAATTGGTACAAACGAATACAGTTTAACAAAAGAGTTACGGCTGAACACAAACGAAAACCCCGGAGGTTACCAGAGTGTAGAACATTACTGTCGTAGATGGATTTCAATCGGCGTGCTTAAAGAGCTTGAAGAAAAAATTAACAAAAATAAAAAGTATGATAAGCCGGTAATCGGAATTCAGAAATCTCAGTTTTATAATTCGGGGGACCAGTATCTAACAATTTCCATCGCACGAAGAAGTAAAACAATTGGTGATAATTTATCGAGCGTAACAATTGGTTTTTTGGTGAATGAAGAATTAAAACAAACTATTAATTTCTGGAATGATCCAAAGATTAAAATTAAAGAGGTAAACGATACTTGTGAGCGATGCCTGATTGCTGATTGCAAAGAACGAGTTGCACCACCAGTTGCTGCAGAAGAAAAAAATAAATTTGATAGCACTAAGATTGCGTTGGATAAGTTGATAAATGAAATGCAAAACTAGTTTAATAAATCACATTTCTTCGCAATCTATAAACGCTTTCCTAATGTTATCAGAAATAGGTTGGAAACATTTTTTTTAGAATCGAAAGCACCCAGTTTAGATAATGCGGAATAGAGAATTTTTAATTATTGCTCATCGAGGTGAATCTTATGATGCTCCTGAAAACACTCTTGCATCAATAAATCTTGCGTGGGAAAGAGATGCCGATGCCGTAGAAATTGATGTGCAGTTAACAAAGGATGAAAAGATTGTCGTCATTCACGATAAAACTACTTTACGAACAAGTGGTAGGTATAAACGAATTGCATCAAATAATTATGATGAACTGTTAAAAATTGACGTTGGAAAATTTAAGGGCACAAAATGGAAAAATGAAAGAATCCCTTTATTAGGTGAAGTGATTGATACTATTTCGAAAAATAAAATTCTATTTATTGAAATTAAAAGCGATGAAAGAATAATAAAACCATTACAAAATCTAATCGAACAAAAAAAGATTAATCCTGCTCAAATTAAATTTATCGGATTTAATATCAACACAATGAAATTATTAAAACAAAAATTTCCAGAAATTGAATCTTGTTGGATTGTTGAAGGAAAAAATTATAAAACAAAAGGTCATCTTAAAGAAACTATCCTAAAGTGTTTATCAGCCAGTCTTGATGGGTTAGATATACAAGCAAGAAAATATTTAAATAAGGATGTGATTCATTCAGTTAAAAAATCAGTTTTAAAAATTTACACATGGACAGTTGACGATCCGGAAAGAGCAAAACAATTTTACCTGGATGGAATAAACGGAATTACAACAAACAGAGCTCACTGGTTAAAAAATAAATTAAAAGAGTGAAATATTATTTAAGTTTTAGATATGAATAAAATTATCATTGGCATACACGGACTTGGGAACAAACCGCCAAAAGATGTTTTAGAAAAATGGTGGCAGCAATCGATTGCGGAGGGGTTGAAAAAAATTGGTCAGCCAACAAATGATTTTATCTTTGAGCTGGTTTATTGGGCTGATTTATTGCACCCTGTCCCTCTAAATCCTTCTGAAGAAGACGAGAGCAGCGATTTATATTTGAGTGAGAGATACGTTCCCACAGCTAAAAGAAAACTGAACAAATCTAATGGCTTTAAGGAAAAATTCCTTAATTTCTTCAAAAGACAGCGGGATAAAATTTTATTCAACGAATCTTTGCATGTAAAATTCCCATCGCTTACTGATCTTATCATCAAACATTTTTTTAAAGACTTAGATATCTATCTTACACAAAAATGCGTTGAAGAGAATAAATCCGATTGCCTTGCAAAGGATGTTATTCGTGATAGAATTACTAATGCTTTAAAGAAACACGAGCGAAAAGATATATTGTTAATTGCTCATTCAATGGGAACAATAGTTACTTACGAAGTTTTAATTCAATCCGAAAAAGAGTTGGAAATAGAATCACTTATTACAATTGGTTCACCGCTTGGTGTTCCTTTTATATTTGAGAAATTAAAAAATCTTTTTGGAGCTTGTGGTTTGATTTTTGATTATATTTTTAAGGTAATAAATAAATTCCATTATGAATAAAATAATTATAGGCATACACGGACTTGGGAACAAACCGCCAAAAGATGTTTTAGAAAAATGGTGGCAGCAATCGATTGCGGAGGGGTTGAAAAAAATTGGTCAGCCAACAAATGATTTTATCTTTGAGCTGGTTTATTGGGCTGATTTATTGCACCCTGTCCCTCTAAATCCTTCTGAAGAAGACGAGAGCAGCGATTTATATTTGAGTGAGAGATACGTTCCCACAGCTAAAAGAAAACTGAACAAATCTAATGGCTTTAAGGAAAAATTCCTTAATTTCTTCAAAAGACAGCGGGATAAAATTTTATTCAACGAATCTTTGCATGTAAAATTCCCATCGCTTACTGATCTTATCATCAAACATTTTTTTAAAGACTTAGATATCTATCTTACACAAAAATGTGTTGAAGAGAATAAATCCGATTGCCTTGCAAAAGATATTATTCGTGATAAAATAACTGATGCTCTCAAGAAGAACAGACGTAAGGATATATTGTTAATTGCTCATTCAATGGGAACAATAGTTACTTACGAAGTTTTAATTCAATCCGAAAAAGAGTTAGAGATAGATTCACTTATTACAATCGGTGCGCCGCTTGGTGTTCCTTTTATATTTGACAAATTAAAAAATGATTTGAGTGTTGTTCCGGAAGATAACAACAAATTAAGAACTCCGGAGAATATTAAAACAGAATGGATAAATCTCGCAGACGCGGAAGATAAAGTGGCGCAGAGTAATGATTTAAAGGAGCTGTTTAAGTCTAATTCAAATGAAGTCGGACCAACATCATATTCGGTTTTAAATGATTACCAAAGTGAAGGGATTGAAAATCCGCATAAATCTTTTGGTTACTTAAGAACGCCCGAACTTGCTCAAATAATTGAGGACTTCCTCTGCCGTGGTAAGAACAAATTTATCATCTGGCTAACTAAAAAGTTTGATACAATCAGATATAAGTTTTTAAGTTCCTAATTCCTCGGCGCTCTCTGCGCTTTGAGACTTTGCGGTCCCTGCCTACCGGCAGGCAGGTTTGCGTGAAACAGAAACGCATTTATTGTTCGCAAAGCTCGCAAAGTAATTAACGCCAAGTGCGCAAAGAGTTTTTTCACAAATACGAAGCAGGCATTTGTTACAAAGAAATGAAATAGTTCGGAAATTATCCGATCAATCAGAGCGATGGGATTTAATAATTATCGGAGGAGGTGCTACGGGAGTTGGTTCTGCTATCGATGCTTCGGCACGGGGATATAAAACATTGCTTTTAGAACAGAGTGATTTTGGTAAGGGTACATCGAGCAGAAGCACAAAATTAATTCACGGCGGAGTTCGTTATTTAAAGCAAGGCAACATATCGCTTGTTCTCGAGGCATTGAAAGAACGCGGATTGCTTTGCCGAAATGCTCCTCATCTTGTTCACAATGTTCCGTTTGTTGTTCCCACTTACGATTGGTGGGAAGGTACTTTTTACGGTGTTGGACTAAAATTATATGATATGCTCGCAGGCAAGTATGGTTTCGGTAATTCAGAATCATTATCCGTAGATGAAACTCTTGAACGCATTCCAACTTTAGAAACTGATGGTTTACGCGGCGGTGTTGTTTACTACGATGGTCAGTTTGATGATTCACGGCTGCTTATAAATATGGTTCAAACTGCTGATGATCTTGGTGCTGATATTATTAATTACGTTAAGGTTACTTCGCTGATAAAACAGAATGATATAATAACAGGCGTTTTAGCAAAAGATATTGAAACAGGAAATGAATTTGAACTGAAAGCCAAAGCGGTAATTAATGCAACGGGTGTTTTTTCTGATTCGGTTAGAAAAATGGATGAGAAAAATGTTAAACCTATTATTGCACCGAGCCGTGGAACACATATTGTTTTAGATAAATCTTTTCTTCCCGGTGATAATGCAGTTATGGTTCCAAGCACTTCCGATGGACGAATACTTTTCGCAATTCCATGGCATAACAGGGTTGTGGTGGGAACAACAGACATAGAAGTTAATACTCCAACACTTGAACCTATTGCAACTGAAGACGAGATTGATTTTCTCTTAACAACTGCCTCAAAATACTTAGTGAAAGATCCATCACGATCAGATATACGAAGCGTGTTTTCCGGTTTGCGTCCACTTGTTATTAAAGGTGATGAAGAAAGCACTGCTGCAATCTCAAGGGAACACACAGTTTTCATTTCCCGAAGCGGATTGGTTACAATTGCAGGCGGCAAATGGACCACTTACAGAAAAATGGCTGAAGACACAATAGATCAGGCAATAGAAGTCGCGCAGTTGAATTACAAACCACCGGTTACCGAAAATCTTCGTCTTCATGGTTCAACAACTAATAAAATAGGTAATGATGATTTTGCATTTTACGGTTCTGATGCTGGAAAAGTAGAAAAATTATGCAGGGATAAATCTTTGAATAATGTACTTCATCCAAAATTTATAATAAAAGAAGGTGAAGTTGTGTGGAGCATGAGAAATGAAATGGCAAGAACAGTGGAAGACTTTTTAGCCCGCCGTGCCCGCATTTTGTTTTTAGATGCAAAGGCATCAATTGAAATGGCACCGAGAGTTGCAAAGTTGATGGCAAAAGAATTAAATAAGAATCGCAAATGGGTAAAAGAACAAATTGATTTATTTAATGAGGTTGCGAAAGGATACCTGGTAGAAAGACATTAATAAATGCTGATTGCTTCATTGTTAAGTCTGTCATTTTGAATTTATTTCAAAATCTCCCAATAGATGCTGAAATGAATTCAGCATGACCAAAATAATTGAATCTTTCAGACGTCTATAAAAAAGTATTGAACAGTATACTTTCTCAAGAATAATTCAGCAATTCAACAACCTGCCTGTAGGAAGGCAGGTTTAACAATACCATTTCAACCAAATACATCCGCTAATATATCCGCAGCTTTTTCAACATCGCTATCATCAACATCTAAATAAGTAATGGCTCTTAAAGTATCAACTGTTCCCTGTAAAAACAGCAATCCGTTTTCTTTACATTTTATTATAGCTTCGCTTACAGTCATCGTTAATGGTTTGAAGAGTAAAATATTTGTATGAACCGCGTTCATATCTATTTCTAAATTTTGAATATTATTTATTCTTTCCGCAAGAAACTTTTGCACGGCGATGATCTTCCTTCAACCTTCAATATTGTTTTGAAGTGCGTACAAACCTGCGGCAGCGAGAATTCCAACCTGCCTCATTCAGGATTTTCGAACTCTGATATGCCTCCTTTATAAATTCCTTTGTTCCGGCGATCATAGATCCAACCGGCGCTCCAGCCCTTTTGAGAGACAACAGCTAATTGAATCGAAATGTGAAGCATATTCTTTTACGCTTATTCCTGTTTCAACCGAAGCATTCCATAATCTTGCACCATCAAGATGATAATAAAGATCTTGTTTATTTGCGAGATGTTTTAACTCAATAATAGCTTCAATCGGCCATATTGTACCGCCTGCCCTGTTATGTGTATTTTCAACCTCAATTACTTTTGTGCGCGGCATATAGTACGCATCTTTTGGTCTGATGAGCGGTTCAACTTGTTCGGGAGTCATAACACCAAATTTACCTTTTACCGTCATCAATTGGATTCCGCTTAACATTGCCGGTGAACCGGACTCATAATTAAAAATGTGTGCATCAGCTTCGCAAATAACTTCATCACCGGGATTAGTCAACACATTTAAGCAAATCTGATTCCCCATCATTCCGCTTGGAACATAGAGCGCTGCTTCTTTGCCAAGTAATTCTGCCGAATAATTTTCCAGCTTGTTAACAGTAGGGTCTTCTTTAAAAACATCATCACCTACTTCGGCTTCATACATTGCTTTGCGCATTTCGAGGGATGGTTTTGTCAGAGTGTCGCTTCTTAAATCTATTATTTTTTCCATAGTAGTTAATACCTAAAGTTCAAATTTATTTTTAATTAATAAAAGAATACTTAATCCAACTATCCACAAAGATAATACAGAAATGATTGTGGTTATAATTGCAGGATGTTCCGTGTAAAAAGTCTTTTCAGTTTGCAATGATACATCGCCAACGAGAACAGTTCTTGTGAACATTTCCGTTTCAGCTTCGGTAACTCCTAATGAATTGATGATACAGCTTATCCCTCCGTTTGCACAACGCACAACTGCTCTCCCGTTTTCTACTGCACGAAGAACCGCAAACTCTTTATGCTGATAAGGTCCGCTTGAATTGCCGTACCAGCTATCGTTTGTTACAACCACAATAACTTCAGCTCCTCGCTGAACAAAGTTTGGTGCGAAGAGCGGAAATATTGATTCATAGCAAACCTGCCCATTGATGTTCACAATTTCATCTTCTCCATCAATTTGAACTGATGCGTTAAAAACAACAGTATCCTTTTCCAACATTCCAACCGCCTAATCCCACACCCCATTTAAATACATCTGCTAAAAATGAAAACTGTTCTGCGAAAGGGGACGTGCTCGCCCATCGGAACAAGATGCATTTTACCATATTGCTGATATTCTCTTGTTCCCGGTTTTAATAATAGAACAGAGTTATAAGTTGTATAACGATAGTTACCGCCTTTATTCAATTTTGCGTCTGCAGGAGCTTTAGTGCTATCGTAATAAAATTTAATGTGAGGCATTCCTGTAAGAATGGAAACATTATTCTCTTCTAAAAATTTATAGATGCTGTCCAATTCCGTTCTGTAACCGCTGTTCATTAGATAGACCGGCAACGCTGTTTCTGGCCAGAGAATTATCTGCGCTCCGCATCAGCAGCTTTGCTGCGATAGCTCCAAATAGTTATCCAACCATGTCCTGCAAACTGCCAGAGTTCCCACTTTTTCCAGGGATTTATATTTGGTTGAACAAGACCAACTCTAACTTTTTTATCAGAGGGTTTGAATGAGGATATTTTGATCATCCCATAAACAATAAAAACGAGAAAGATTGAAAGGGCAACAGCAAAGTATTTTACTGCAACTTTCTCTTTCTCTCTTTATAATGATATGAATGCTTTTGTAAAGAGAGTAAGTTGATGTACAATACAACCAGCGATAATCCGAATGCACCGATGATATCAGCGGCTTGAATGAAAGATGTAAATTTTGCAAGTCCGTGCCCAAGTATAAGCCATGGAAATTTCAGATCGGTGAGAGTTAAGAGATATTCCGCGGTAACCCAAAAAACAGGGTAACAACCAAAAACTAATTTTTATTTTAAACACTTTTGATGAAAGATAGTACAGCGTTGATGGAGATAATCATTACTGCAGGTAAAGCGAGAAGCATTGCCCCGCCACCCATCATTAAAAAGGGATCGGCTTCTGCCTGCCAGCTTCCAACCCAGTAAACGGTAACCACACAAAAAACAAATGCCATCAAATACGTTGCTCGATTTATTTCAGCAAGAGATTGCCGATCCTTCAAAACAATTAAGTAAGGAATAAATCCAACAAACGATAAAAGAGCAAAGGGAAAAGGAAAGGGCGGAAATGAAATCCCTAATAGAACCCCGCTTAAAATCAGCAGTAATCTTTCCTTTCTGATCTTCTTTTTCTCATCCGGTGTTTTATGAGATTTAAATATATTGAGAACGCTCACTCTTTATTTTTCTTTCTGCTTAAATAGAAATTTCACAACAAAAATAATAACCACAACAACTGTTATTGCTATTGCAATGTTACTGTAAGTTGAAAGATATTTATCAACAACAGATACGTTATTACCAAAAATATACCCAAGGTAAATTATTATTGCATTCCAAACGAAAGCGCTTATTGTTGCCAGTAAAATAGTTTTTTTTGCATCCATCATGCTCATTCCCGGCAAAGAACGAAATAACAGACCTTGTGCCCGGGCAGAAATCTGTTAGCAACTATAACATAGTAACCATACTTCTTAAACCATAACTCAACCTTTTCAATTGCATCAACAGGAATGTATTTATACTTGCCCGAGTGAACTACTTTTCTATCAACTGTTGAGCCGAAGTAAAATAAAATCATAAAACCCACAGCACTCCCAATTGTTGTTAACAGTAAAGTTGGTATAAAACTTATCACGCCTGTTGAAACAAGTGAGCCGCCAATTACTACAACTAAATCGCTTGGCGATGGTGGGAATACATTTTCTACAAATGCAAATAAGAAAAGTGTAACGTATATCCAAAAGGGAGTGAAACTTGAAATGTTATTGAGTATATCTTCAAACATATTATTCTGATTTAAGGACTAATACTGTTGAAAATGCGGCAATTCCTTCTTCCCTGCCTACAAAACCAAGTTTCTCGGTTGTCGTGGCTTTTACCGAAACATTCTCAATTTCTGTATCTAATAATTTGGAAATGATTTTTCTCATCTCATCAATATACGGTGAGAGTTTTGGTTTTTGTGCAGATACAACAGCATCAATATTTCCAACTATATAACCTTTTTCTTTTATAAGATTATATGCATCCTTTAGTAGAATCTTACTGTCGGCATCTTTATATTTTTGGTCAGTATCGGGAAAGTGTTTTCCCAAATCGCCTAATGCCAGTGAACCAAGTAATGCATCTGTTATTGAGTGCAGAAGAACATCCGCATCCGAATGACCTGCAAGCCCTTGTTCAAAGGGAATTTCAATTCCGCCGAGTATTAATTTCCTGCCTTTTGTAAAAGCATGTACATCAAAACCGATTCCTGTTCTGTATTTCATATTTTTATTGATTTTATAATTTTCAGTTTTTTCAACTTTCTTAACAGTCTCAGCGTGGAAGTTTTGTTTCACGCAAAGGACACAAAGAGTAATTATCTTATCTCAAAAGTATCAAACTCGTTTGTAGTTTCTTTCCATTCAATAAAATAGTTTTTAACAGCAGCATGCATTGGTCCGACTTTTAATTTATTTATTAGTTCCTCAATTAGAGCTTTTTCGCCTTCGGCAACAGTTAGCACTTCGCCGGTGTACAAGTTTTTTACAAATCCTTTAAGCTCTAAATCTTTAGCTTCTCTATAAACAAAATACCGGAAGCCGACTCCCTGTACTAACCCGTTTACAACTATTTCAGCTCGTGATTGCAAAGTAGTTAAAAGTTTTTATTCAAAAAGTTTATCTGATTAAAAATTAAATTGGAGATTTTTTCGAATTACTACAAAGAAACGGATTGCCGGTTAATTATTTAAGCTTATTTTTTTGTATCGGATTTATAACCAAATTGCTTTAGTAAGTTTTCATCTGAACGCCAATTTTTTCTAACCTTCACGCGTAATTCCAGGAACACTTCCCGCTGAAGAAAATCTTCAACGGCTTTCCTTGCAATTTTGCCAAGCTTTTTAATTGCCGTTCCACCTTTACCTATAATAATTGCTTTTTGAGTATCTCTCTCAACAACAATTTCAGCGCTTATAAAATCTTTATTTTCTTCTCTTTCTTTAAATTCACTTATTAAAACTTCAACGCTGTACGGTATTTCTTCTCTGTAGAGTTCGAGGATTTTTTCACGTACTATTTCAGAGACAAAAAATCTCTCATTTTCATCAGCGACAATATCTTCCGGATAGTAGCTTGGTCCTTCCGGTAATTCATCCACAATGGTTTCTCTTAATTTATCCAAATTAAAAATTAATGTTGCCGAAATTGGAATGACTGCATTGAATTTATTCAAACTTTCAAAATGTTCAAGCAATCTTACTGCTTCGTTTTGATGTATCAGATCAATCTTATTTAGAAGAAGCACGATCTTTCTTTTTCCTTTATCTAAAATTTTCATCACAAATTTTTGATTAAAAGTTTCACGTCCCAAAGCATCTTTTTTTACATCAATTAAAAGTAAGATTACATCTGCATCATTAGCTGATAAGGTAACTTCTTCCATCATTTTTTCCTGCAATAGATATGATGGAGATAATATTCCAGGAGTATCGAGAAAAATTACCTGATAATTCTTATCCGAAAGAATTCCAAGAATTTTCTTTCTTGTGGTTTGGGGTTTTTTATTTGTAATTGCAATCTTTTGCCCAAGTAAAGCATTAAGTAAAGTAGATTTACCCGCATTCGGTAATCCAAGGATTGCAACATAACCTGATTTATGATTCATCTATTTATACCTGTCCGCCTTCGGCAGAAATTCTCTATTCGGTCAGATGGAACTCGTCCCGATTTATCGGGACTCGTTTCATCAAACTAATAATTTATTTATGTTTATTAGCAATTTATCAAAGGAAGGCAAACAATAAAAGCAGAATTTTTTAAGCCCCTAAATTAATTTTCTGCGTTTTTGCTGTTCAAAGAAAAAATAGCCGGATATTAATATGCCTAACGAAAAAACTGACCCGATGATAGACAGATTCTTTCCACTGAACAACTTCTTTAATTCTAATATCAATACATTACCAAAACGATTAACAGTTTCCGTAATTTGAAGTGATTCGGTTTGTGGTGCTGAAGAGGAAATAATAGCAGTAACAACGTAAGCAACAATTCCTAAGCAGACTAATACAAGTATAGAAGCAATAGAAATAATAAAATAATTTTGCTGTTTCGGAAGTGCAAACTTTTTATTTACTCTTGCCATTACAGCATTTGTGAAATCAACACTAACTTTGTCTTCCTGCATTAAAGATAGTTCTTTATGAATTAGCTTAAGAGCACTAAATCTTTTTCTGTCATTTTCAGATTTATTAAGGATTTCCTCAATTTCAGCGGATTGGTTTTTGTCCAATTCACCATCAAGATATTTGTTCAATATTTCATCAGAGAGTAAATTCATATTAACTCCTCAACTAGATTATTTTCAATAATAATATCCTTCAATGCATTTCTTGAACGATGCAGCATTACCTTTACATTTGAAAGCGAAATATCCAAAGTTTTGCTTATTTCTTCGCAGCTCATCTCATCTAAATAAAATAAGCTAATTATTGCAGAATGCTTTTCGGGTAATTTATTAACAAGTTCAATTATAAATTCTGACATATCCTTTCTTTCAGAAACATTGTAATCATAATCACTTTTCAAATTAAAATGCTCATCAACCGAAGACATTTCATTTTCTGTTTTTCTTTTCTTTGATGACAATTTTGTTAAAGCTGTATTATAAACTATTCTATAAAACCAAGTAGAAAATTTTGCTTCACCTTTAAAACTACTTAATGAGTTGTACGCTTTGATAAAGCAATCCTGCAAAGTTTCCTCTGCATCCTGTTCATTCTTTAACATTTTCTTTAACAGGGAAAAAGCTTTGTCTTTATATCTATCAACAATAATTGAATAATCAGTTTGATTACCAAGCTTGATTGAATCTATTATTTCCTGATCAGATAGCTTTTTCATCTATATTTTGGACTAATACATTATAATAAGGTTACAGAAAATCATCCTACCAAAAGACTAATTGGAATATATCCAACTGCAAATTAATATGCAATTTCAATAACTGTAACCAAATAATTTCTTTTAGGTCAAAACTACAAACGATAATTAAAAATGATTGTAACCGACTGACAAACGGTTTAGTCAAAAGAAGTAATTAACAATAAAGGAGCTATAAATGGAAGATATAATTGCAGTCTTTATTCCGATTATATTCATACTCGTTATCGGATTAGGTTATGTAACATTCGTATTTTACAGATCGCGTGAAAGACAAATGCTGATTGAAAAAGGATTATCAGCTGATGAAATCAAACAGTTCTTTGAGAAGAAAAGGGATTATTTTATTCTTTTTAAGATAGGAATCATTGCTATCTTCTTTGGAATTGGATTAGGTTTAGGCATGATCTCCGGTGATGGGAGTAACGGAGAAAGAGAAATCTGGATGCCTGCTTCCATATTTATATTCACCGGATTAGGATTTGTAGTTGCAAATTTATTGGGGAATAAAATGAGGAAACAGTTTAAATCTGATGAAATTTAATTTTATGGAACTGATTTTTTAACAGTTATTCTAAACAGAGCGAAGAATCTTCTTCATTAAAAAAAGATTCTTCGCAATTTTTTTTTGAATTATCTAAATTTTCTATCAGGTTAAGATTAACCTTCCTGGGCTTCAAGCCATCTCTCAGCATCAATTGCTGCCATACAACCTGTACCTGCAGCTGTAACTGCCTGCCTATATTTACTATCAGCCACATCACCTGCCGCAAAAACACCGTCAACATTTGTGTCGGTTGCACCCGGTTTTACTTTTAAGTAACCAACTTCATCCATTTCAAGCTGTCCTTTGAAAATCTTTGTGTTTGGCTTATGACCGATTGCAATAAACAATCCATCAGCTTTAAACTCTTCTGTGGAATTATCTCTTGTATCTTCTAAAATAACTCCTGTCAGTTCTTTTTTACCGTATTCTTCTTTACCGAGAACCTCTTTAATCACTTTATTGGTATGGAAAAAAATCTTCGGATTCTTCTTTGCTCTATCCATCATAATTTTAGAAGCACGAAATCCATCGCGCCTGTGAATGATGTGCACTTCTTTTGCATGATTAGTTAAATATGTAGCTTCCTCCATTGCAGTATCGCCCCCGCCAACAACAATAACAATTTGGTCCTTAAAGAAAAAACCATCGCAAGTAGCACAGGCAGATACACCAAAACCCATAAACTTGCTTTTCACTTTCCAATCCTAGCAGCATGTGCGGACGCACCTGTAGAAATTATTACAGCATCGGCAGTATATTCATCTTCGTAAGATTTTAATTTAAATGGTCTTTGCGAAAAATCAACCTCGGTTATCTCTTTATAATAAGTCTTTGTGCCGAATCTCTCACTTGTTTTCTCATAATATCCATTAATTCAGGACCCTGTATTCCATTCTCGAAGCCGGGATAGTTATCAACTTCGGTGGTAATGGTTAATTGCCCGCCCGGCTGCATTCCTTCAAATATTATTGGGTTTAAATTTGCTCTTGCATTATACAAAGCTGCCGTAAATCCTGCAGGACCCGAACCAATTATTATAACTTTATGATGATTATCAGCCATTTATTACCTCATTATTCTAAATAATTTTTATAAATTTAACAGATTTGATTCACCAAATTTAAGAAAGATTCAAATAGGAAACTTGCTGTGTTAAGAAGCACACAATCTATCGCTCATGAAGAAATTTTGCATTCCTTTTCAATCCTTTTAATTTTGCCCTTGAGATTGGAGTGCCGGAAAACCTATCTTTAAATTCTCATTATCCCATCTGCATCAATTTCATTAAGGTCGATTTCAATGTTTTCATTTTCGGGGTGAAAATCTTTAACAAAAGTTGGCTCTGAAAATTTTATATTCCATGGACATACATCCTGACAAATATCGCAGCCGAAAAGCCAGCCATCAAACTTGCTTCTCAATTCCTGCGGTATATCTTCTTTGTTTTCTATAGTTAAATAGGAAATACATTTATTTGAATCCACAACATAATCGGAAACAATTGCATCTGTTGGACAGGCATCTATACAAGCTGTACAGCTTCCGCAGAAATCGGGAATTTGTTCCGCGTACTCAAATTCAGCATTTGTAATTATGTTTGCAATAAAAAACCAGCTTCCGTAATTGCGGTTAATTATGTTAGAATGTTTGCCCATCCAGCCAACACCTGATTTAACCGCCCAAACTTTATCCATCATAGGTCCTGTATCCACGTAAGATTTGCAGCTAAATTCAGGATCGATATCGCACAATTGCACTTCAAGATTTTCCAGCATTTCCCAGATTATTAGATGATAATCCTTTCCCCACGCATACCGCGAAACTTTACCTTTGTTTTTATTGTTGCTGTGTTGATGGTGAGTGTAATAATTTAAGGTGAGTGATATAATGCTTTTTGCATCAGGTAGGATTTGAGAAACATCTTTTCTTTTATCAATGTTCCTCTCCATATAACTCATCCCGCTTTGGTAACCAAGCTTCAGCCAGTCTTCTAATTTTTCAACTTCATTCGCTAACTTTTCAGCTTTTGCAAATCCAACTAGATCAAAACCGATTGATTTTGCTTTTTGGATGACAATTTCGTTTGTTAATTTCATTCACCAATTAAACCTTTTAGGAACAACCTTTACATAAATAATTTCATCAACAATTTTCACTTCATAACTATCCAAACCTCTGCTGCCGGATTTTTTGTTTCCTGTCTGAAGATCAAACTTCCAACCATGTGCGGGACAAACAACGCACCCTTCTTCAATAAATCCATCATAAATTAAAGCCGTTTGCTGATGCGGACAAATATTACTGAGTGCAAAAATATTACCATTAGATTTAAATACAGCAATCTCTGTTTCATTTATAATGAACCGTTTACCGGTATCTTCTTCAATATCGTGCACACAGCAAATTTTAGTAAAACTTATTTCAGCCAAGCTCATCGAAACTCTTATATTTTTTATCGGCTCTAATTCCTTTATCCGTATTCATAACAGTGCAAAAAGCAATTTCGGGATCGTGACCAAAAAATAATTTCCAGTTTTCTTCGGCAGCCAAAGGTAGGATGTTGGTTTTTTCTTTCAGTGTTTCCATCGGCTGCAAGTCGTATCCCATAATGTACGGCAAAGGGATGTGTGAAACAGTGGGGATTAAATCGGCACAAAATAAAATTGTGTTTGATGAGTCTGATATTTTTACCATCTGCTGTCCGAACGTATGCCCGGTTGTTTCGATAAACTGGATTTCATCATCAAATTGTTCATCGCCGTTGGTAAAATTCAAAACTCCTTCATCAAAGAGAGGGACGTAGTTATCTTTGATGTAACTAGCTCTGTCTTTATCGGAAGGGTTGATTGCCCAGTCGTACTGCTTTTTCTGAACATAATATTTCGCATTTGGGAATGCCGGCACAACTTTACCGTTTTCGATGATTGTTGAACCACCTGTATGATCAAAATGAAGATGGGTAAGAAGTACATCCGTTATATCATTGCGCTTCAGCCCAATCTTACTTAGTCCTTTATCCATTGAATGGCTTTCATCAACGTCATAAATTTGCCGAAACTTTTCATCCATTTTATTTCCCATCCCGGTATCAATTATAATTTTACGGCTGCCGCTTTCAAGTATAAGATGAGTTGCAGAAACTTTTATCCGGTTTGCATCATCTGATGGGTTTGTTTTTTGCCACAATGGTTTTGGAACCACACCGAACATTGCTCCGCCGTCCAATCCAAAATAGCCGGAGGTAATAACATTTAATTTATACTTTCCTATTTTCATATTCATTTTACTTTTTAAATAACTGAAAAATACAATTTAACCGCTTCTGAATTTAAAATACAAAAGGACATCTCAAAGATGCCCTTTTAAATTAAAACAAATTTTTATCTTATCTTCCTAACTCATCCAGGTAATCTTTTCTCTTTAATAACACTTCTTCACTTTCTTCGTGCTTCGGATCAGATGGACAGCAATCAACAGGACAAACAGCAGCACATTGCGGCTCATCGTGAAATCCTTTACACTCAGTACATTTATCAGGAACAATATAGAAAAATTCATCTGAGATAAAATCTGTGGCATCGGACGGTGCGGCATCATCGGCACCGTAAGATTTGCCGGCAAGTTCCCACTCCACTCCTCCCTCGTATATCGCTGTATTCGGACATTCAGGTTCGCATGCACCACAGTTGATGCATTCTTCAGTAATCATTATAGCCATAGTGAAACTCCTTTAAGTTTTATCGTTCGTTAATATTTGATGTTATAAACAAATCTAATAATCAACTCAAATATTACAAAAATTCTTGTGCCGTTCAAGATAAATTATTATTAAAAAGTGAATAATTCAGAATTAATTACCAGGTTCAGATTTAATGTTGAGTTGAAAATTAACATCAATAATTCTTGCAATACTATGAGCAATAAAAATTATTACTGCGGGATAAACTTCGTAATAATCTCTCAATTCATCCAAATATCCAAGAAACATTGTTAAAATTACCAATGGTATAAACATCCACAGCGATGTTTTTAGAAAGTTTGGTTTCTCATTCCACTTATAAAAAACAAGAAGTATTAATCCTAAAACTGCAGCCGCAAGTGTTAAATCATAACCGGTCAACAATCTTAGATTATGATCAATCAAATGAAACTCAATAAAGGTACCCGGATTATTTTTAAAGACGAAATACAATAAACTTTTAACCAAAATGAATATCGCAAATTGGGCAATCAATAATTTATTAAAAAATTCTTTTTTAAGACCGCTTTTGTAATAAAAATAAAAGACGAGCGTAAGCAGTATTGTTGTTTCCTTGTTGATGCAGCCGACCAAAAATATGATAAGAAATTTTATCCAATCCTGTTTATATAAAAATATTAAACCGAGTGTGTAAAGGAGCAGAAGAGGAAAATCGTAGATGAAGCTTGTGTACTGAAACATTGTTGGTAAACCAAGTAAAGCTAAAACAGATACTGAGTCGGCAAACCAGGAAGATGTATTATAGAAAAGGATAAAGAGATATCTTACTGCGATTGAAAATCCCCAAAGCGAGAGAAACATTATCAACATCGCAAAGGAATATTCTACAGCTAACTCCTTTTCCCATTTCAGTTTTTTAAAAAGTTTGTTTAACGGAATGCTGTCTTCAATTTTATTTGAGATGGTATTCCTAAGTGTTTGAGGAACCGGTGCCGAGAGCACTCTTACTGTTGCCGGTAGTAAAACCCTGTAAACAAATGGCTTTGAAGCTTTACCGTAAATCATATTGCCAAACATAGACGGTTTGTCATCGTTTATTCCGGGGAAAATAACAAACATTATCAACACACCGCCTGCTATTAAAGCTGTTAATAAATAGTAAATGGTTTTATGGATGTTATCTTTCATAATTGTTCAGTTTGCTCTTGCTTAATGCCGTTATTATTTACCTGAAGATTTCAACTCTATTGCCATTTTGTTAATCCGTTAATATTGTTTCTTCTACCTTTTTATCTAAAATCAATTTGTGATCGAGATTAGCAATTCTTAGTGCAAGTTCTGTAATAAGTGTTGATACTTTTTCTATTTTTTCAAAATTTATTTTATCAACATCATCCGTCGGTTTGTGGTAATCTTCGGTCATATGATCGTAGAAAAAAACAATTGGGATATTTTGTTTTGCATAATTGTAATGATCGCTGCGATAATAATACCTGTTAGGATCGTTCGGCTCATCAAATGTGTAATCCAATTCAAACCTTACCGTTTCCGAATTAACCTGTTCAACAAGTTCATAAAGTTCGGTGCTCAATTTACCGGAACCGATACTGTAAATTGATTCGGTGTCTTCTCTTCCAACCATATCGATGTTTATATTAGAAACAACTTCGCTCATAAAGTTGCTGTTTTTTGTTAAATACTCTGAACCGAGAAGTCCTTTCTCTTCACCGGCATGAAAGACAATCAGAATTGATCTTTCATTATTTTTCAGAAGAGCAAGCCTTCTTCCGGCTTCAAGTATTGCTACGGTGCCGGAACCATTATCATCAGCACCGTTATAAATTTCACCTCCAACTATTCCTTCGTGATCGTAATGGGCAGTTAATACCACATATTCATTTTTTAATTGTTCATTTTTACCTTCAATAATTCCTATTACATTTTTTCCTTGTTTAATCTCAATATTTATCTTGTAATTAAATAATAGTTTCTTAGTTAGATCAAATCCTGAAAGAGATTTGCCGTTTTCACTTGCTTCTAAAATTTCATCATAAGATTTTTTCTCATCCGAAAGTAAATCTTCCAAAGATTCTTCAGATAGTATTGCAACTGGTATGGCATCTTTATCCTCTTCATCAGTATTAATTAACGAGACTGATGGAGACACCGCACGCTTTTTAATATATTCCCAATACTTCAGCATCCTGCCACCGGGAATGAGAAGTACCCCAGCGGCGCCATGATCAATAGCGTTTTCAATTTTATAATTTCTATCGCCGAATCTCTTCTCATCGGCTGCAGAAAATCCTTCCTTATCTATTGCAGGAACTCCAGATTGGAGAAGTACTACCTTTCCTTTAACATCAATGCCACTATAATTATTGTAGTTATAATCCTCTGCGGTAATACCATATCCTGCAAAAATTATATTACTCTCATATCCATTGAATTTATTAGAAGGTATTTGCTTTTTTGAAAAATATAAATCTTCTCCGAGTTTTAATACTTTTGATGCGCCGTTGCTGCTTATTATTGTTAATTCTGTTTCCGGTTCTACCGTTCTAACCATAAGATCGAAAAACTGAAAATAAGTTCCATCATCTCCGAATGGTTTCACACCGTATTTTGTAAGTTCTTTGGAGATAAAAAGTGCGGCAAGCTGCTCGCCTTTTGTAGCAGTCTCTCTTCCCTCAAATAAATCGGAAGCAAGGACTTCAAGATTTGATCTAAGATAAATAAGCCCTTTTTCTACATCTATTTTACTTTGTGCAAAAATAAAATGAGCAGATAGTATTATGAGTATGCTTAATATCTTAATAATTTTCATTTACAAGTCTTTCTATAGAATATTAGTTTTATAGTTTTTGTTGAAATCTTTATATCGTTCAAGGTTTTAAACCGTCATATTCAAACTGAAGATAGTTCAATGCTCTATTACTTCTCACCAGGTTTTTCTCCATCGCAAAATTTTCAGCGTTTTGTAGATTTCCCCGATAAAACCTTAACCATAAGAAGTTAGCAATTATAATTCCGTCAAATATTCTTTCATTAATAAAAGCTTTAATAGTAAGATAACCCCAGAGAACATTCCAGCTAAGCGAAAGCAATCCGCTTATATATTCACCTGTATAAATTTGTCCTGCTCCGGGGATTATGTAAGAAATAGTTTTAGCAAATGATACGGAATACAAATCATCATCCACTTCTTCTGCTAAGGTTTTTAACACGTGGTTTGTATCAATCTCAGCAAAAGTGTGAGCTGCTTGTTCCCAATCATCGGCAAACATATAAGCCCACCCACGCCAATATTTTATTTCATCTTTCCTATCTGTAAATCGTTCATCAGCATGGAGAGAATCTAACAGCTTAAAGGCCCTCCGGGTTGTCCTTCTTAAAATATTTATTCTGATTATCTCGATTCTTGTTTCGTATAACTCATAAATGTTCTTTGCATTTATTTCCGCTAAAGTTAAATAACGTATTGCATCAGAAAATTTAGCACCCTGCTTATAACTTTTACCGATGAGCATGTTAGCTTCGTAATTGTAATCACTGCTTTCATTAAAAAGTAATAAACGCTTTAACTCAGTTACGGTATCAAAATAATTTCCATTGTTGTAAAGTTTTTTTGCAAATTTGAACTGTTCATCAAATGAATTTTGAGCAAACGCGGCACAGCTAATAAGCAATATAATTGTGGTAAAATATTTCTTGTTAATCACAAAATTCATATTTCTTAATGTAGTAATTTTTTTTATTAAGATAGACATTCAATCCTTCGTTAAATTCAAATGTTATTTTTGCATTATGAACCTGTGCGGCTGCAACCGAACCATAAATATTGCCGGTATAAAAGAAAGCTGCAACGCCTGTCCAAATCCATGCGCGGGTGGTGTTCCCAGCTTTAAAATTATCATAAGCAATAAAAGCGAACACTGTTGTGGTTATAAATGCAACAATACCATCACCTGTTTCGCCTACATATATTTTACCGCTGCCGGGAATAACAGCGGACATAATTCCAGCTAATGTTCCGTCCTTATTAGGTGGTTCTTTTTTCCAATCGTAAAAGGATGAAATTTTTTCCTTTTCATCAGTATCAAAAGGCAGGAGAAATTCATCTTTTGAGGGCAGTTCATCATCAGTAAATAGATATGAAAAATTAAAAAGTTTTTCACCTTCGGTTTTGTATTTATCAACTTTTGTTATAAAAGAATTTTTATAATAACTTCGCAGCCCGGTGAAATCATTAATTAAAAAGTTTACTTTCATCTCTTCGAGTTTAGCTTCATTATAATAAACAGATGAATTAATTATTCCGGAAAATTTTTGAATTGCAGTGTAGTAATCATTCATGTATGAATAAGACAGCGCGATTTTAAATTCTATTGTATCGCTCATATTAATTTCTGTTAAGCGTTCATATTCTATTGCAGCCCTTAAATAATCTTTATCACAAAACAGATGATCGGCAAATTTTTTAATGTTATGAGGAGAATTAAAATCCATATTTCCTGTTTGCGCAAACTGATTCGTTGTGATGCATAAAAGAAAAAACAAAATCCCGATATTCATCTGTTTATACTTGTCCGCCTCGGGCGGAATTTCTCTTTTTCGTCATATGGAACTCGCATTATAATCATTGTCTTGTTTGTAAATAGATTATCCATGCTCGTTTCATTTTTCAGTGACAGTGACTGAAGGAGGGATATAATCGATTTGTTTCTCATCCAAAGTATATAACGAAACAGGATCATAGTAATGACCATCTTTTACGCGCGGATAATGTTCGTAGCGTTTATAAATATTAAAGTCGCGGGTAAAGCGATCAAAAAACATTAATGTGCCTTGAGCAATATTCGTTTCATTTGAAGCTTGTACAAAAAAAGCAGAGCAGGAAGGTCGGTAAGGGCAATTATCACCATCAAGATCGGAAATAAAATACCAATAAGCATTTGCTGTTGATTTGGCAATAAAGCCCGATACACTTTCAGTGTCGAATGAATATTCACGGTGGCGGAATTTATTAGGTTTTTCGTATCGGTAATCTGCTTTCCCCCATTTAACCCAGCCCGCATTGTCACCTACTCTTTTTGAAGTGTCTGTTTGGGGGAAAACAGAAACAGCAAATAATAAAACTGATATGAAAAATATATTCATATGATTATACCTGTCCGCCTCAGGCGGAATTTCTTATTAAGGTCATATGGAACTTGCATTATAATCAATTACATGTTTGTAAACAGTTTTATTCATGCTCGTTTTATCAAGTCAAATATTACTATTTAAGTAATGAACGGGCGATAACTATACGTTGTATTTCGGACGTACCTTCATAGATTTCAGTTATTTTGGAATCGCGTAAATATCTTTCAACAAGATATTCTCTTACATAACCGTAACCGCCATGAATTTGTATTGCATCTAAAGCACACTCAACAGAAATTTTTGAAGCATACAATTTTGCCATTGCAGCTTCTGTAACATAAGATTTGTCCACATCTTTTAATGCAGCTGCTTTTAAAGTAAGCATTTTTGCAGCATCAACTTTAACTGCCATATCCGCAATCATAAATTGAATTGCTTGAAATTTAGAAATCTCCTGCCCGAAAGCTTTTCTTTCCTTTGAATAATTTATTGCAGCATCGAGTGATGCTTCTGCAATACCGACTGCCTGGGCTGCAATTCCTATTCTGCCTCCGTTAAGAGTACTCATAGCAAAATTAAAACCTTTTCCTTCTTCACCAACTAAATTTTCTGCCGGTACTTTACAGCTTTCAAATGTGAGAGTGCATGTATCAGAACTTCTGATTCCAAGTTTATCTTCTTTTACACCATGCCCAAATCCCTCAGTACCTTTTTCAACCAGAAAAGTTGAGATGCCTTTATGTGCTTTTTCTTTATCGGTTGTTGCCATAACCAAATGATAATCAGCACTCTGCCCGTTTGATATCCAATTTTTAATTCCGTTCAACACATAAAAATCACCGTCTTTATCGGCAGTGGTTTTTTGTTTTGTTGCATCGCTTCCGGCTTCAGGTTCGGAGAGAGCAAAAGAACCGAGTTTTTCTCCCTGTGCTAAAGGTGTGAGGTATTTTTCTTTAATAAAATCTGACCCATAATTTTCCAATCCCCAGCATACGAGCGAATTGTTAACAGACATAACCACGCCGAGACTTGCATCAACTTTTGAGATTTCAATCATTGCCAACACGTAACTTATCGTGTCCAATCCCGTACCGCCGTAATCCGGTGAGACCATCATTCCCAAAAATCCTAATTCTCCCATCTTTTTAACAATTTCAGTTGGGAAATATCGCATTTATATCTCTTTCTATTGCCGTTGGTGCAATTTCATTTTCTGCAAAATCTTTTGCAGATTCTTGTATCATTTTTTGTTCTTCAGTAAAGTCGAAATTCATTTTATTCCCTGTATTTTTAAGTTAAATGTTATATTCAAATTATTTATTCTATATAGTCTAAAATTATCGGTTTAAAAATAAGAGAATTAAAATCTTATAGCAATGTATCTTTTTCCAATATGTTGATAAATTATAAATAATATTTATTCAATAAAATCTTATTCTTATATTTAAGGTATGAAAACAGAGGATAATAAAGGTATTAATAAGAACCTGATACTTAAAGGTTACACCTTAAATGAATTAAAGGAATATTTCACATCCATTGATGAGAAAAGGTTTAGGGGAGAACAAATTTTTAACTGGATGTACCGGCATCTTGCAGATTCTTATGATGAAATGGACAGTGTGCCGAAAGTTCTGCGTATAAAATTATCCGAAACAACCGGTCCAATCAATACACTTAAATTAGTTACTAAAACAGCTTCGCCGAAAAGCGGAACCACAAAATTTTTATTCGAAACTTTGGATGGCTATAAAATTGAATCAGTTGTTATTCCGGAGGAAGACCGGACAACACTTTGTCTTTCTACTCAAGTTGGCTGCCCTTTGGATTGTAAATTCTGTGCAACAGGATTAATGGGGTACAAAAAAAACCTGTCTGCCGGTGAGATATTTGATCAGTACAAACTTGCAAGCAAAGAGTATGAAAAAGGAACCATTAAGAATATTGTTTATATGGGAATGGGCGAACCGCTCCTAAATTTTGAGCAAACCCTAAAATCGCTGCGTATTTTTGCTGAGAACATAGATGCTTCAATACGACCAAAACGAATATCTGTTTCCACTGCCGGCATAGCTCCCAAAATAATCGAGCTTGCCGACTCAGGATTAAAAGTTAAGATTGCATTTTCACTTCATTCCTGTTTTGATGATATTCGTTCCAGGTTAATGCCGATAAATGAAAAATACCCGTTAAAAGAAAATTTACGTGCAATACATTATTATGCAAAGAAAACTCACACACGCATTTCATTCGAGTATGTTATGATAGATGGTATAAACGACCGTGAAGAAGATTTTATTGAACTCGTAAAAATTTGCAAATCACTTCCTTGCAAAATTAATATTATTCCATTCAACTCTTTAGAACACATGAACCCAACAGGGTTTTCCGCTGAATTAAAACCCACACCTAAGGAACGAATTGAAGTTTTTGTTGAAGCACTTAGAGAAAAAAATATTGTTGTAACTGTTAGGTTCACACAAGGCGATGATATAGCCGCTGCCTGTGGTCAGTTGGCTTATTCTGAATCTCTTTCCTAATTAAATGACACTTAAATTCGAGATGAAAAAACTTACTCATGATGAAATATCGCAAAACAGAAGTTCTCTGGATTCACTCCATAAAGTAAAACGTCTCCCTGTTTATGTAATTCTCAACAGCATTAGAAGCAACTATAATGTTGGTTCTATATTCAGAACTTCCGATGGTGCTATGATTGAAAAACTTTACCTTTGTGGTTACACTCCCCATCCTCCCAAAAAAGAAATTATGAAAACAGCTTTGGGTGCAACTGAAAGTGTAAACTGGGAATATGTTGAAGACCCGAAAGAAGTGATTTTAAAATTGAAGAAAGAAGGAATAAAAATAGGAGCACTCGAACTAACCGAAAACAGTTTCCCTCACTATAATTTAAAAGCAGATTCCCTCCCCCTGGCAATAATTATTGGAAACGAAATATCCGGTGTATCCCAGGATTTACTTGATCTTTGTGATTTCTCAATTGAGATTCCGCAATATGGAATAAAGCAATCACTTAATGTTGCTGTAGCTTACGGTGTTACCATTTTTGATTTAAGAAAGATGTTTGATTTAAGCTAAACTGCAGCGGTAAAAAACTCTTCGCCGTTATCTTTTGTGTGAATAACAAGAAGATTTGCGCGAACCATCTTCACTAATGTCCGTGATGCTCTTCGTTCGGAAATGTTAATAAGGTTGCCAAGTTCTTTAACAGAAATTCTCTCTTTTTTTGCAAGATATTCAAACACATTTTTTTCGGTTGTGCCAATCGTATATTTCTGCAAAGCCAGGTTACCTGCATTGGCTCTCATTATTCTCACCATCTCTTTACTTGCTTTCATACTTTTATCATTAACTCTTATCATCACTACAGCTTTAGTAATATCAAAATCTTTTTGATAATCCTGTAAACGGTGAGGTTTGTTAATCGATTCATTAACAGTAACACTTACAATTTCCTTTCCCTTGTAAATAATGTAATTGATCTTAAACTCAAGGGGAGGTTCGCAATAATTATTAGCAGCATCATTTATCATTTCTGCTTCCGACTTTTCGCTCTCTACACCTATAATTTTTTTATCATCATCAATACCGAATAAAATATAACCGCCTTTAGTATTAGCAAAGGCAATCATTTCTCTGGCAATTTTTTCAGGAGTTGTGAAGTGTCTTTTAAATTCACATTGAATGTTTTCCCCTTCTTCAATCAAATCTATCAGGTCTTTACGGTTCATGGCAGTTAATTAAAATAGGTGTTGCGAATATCTTCCTTGCAGAGAATAAACTATTTTATTGCTTTGAAGAATTAACCAGGATTATCTTCTCGTCCTTGGATTCCAGAGAGGTTCTTTTATTTTTGGTATAGTTGTAACCTCTTCATCTAGTTCCTTCTCTACCGGTCTTTCATCTTCTTCCCGACGAACAACTTGTGTAGTATCCTTTACTGTTTCATACTCAGCTAAATTCTGGTTAAGAGAATCAAGACCCAGCGAATCAATTCCTGAAATATCAGAACCGTTTAATGAATCAAGAGCCGCTAATTGTAATCTTCTTTGTTCCTGCTTGTAGAACGAGAGTTTTCCAGCAACAGACCGAACATAAACAGATGCAGGATACTTCACCACTAAAGAATCATAAACTGCAGCAGCAGAATCGGGTTGTGACAATTTGTTTTCAAGTATCCATCCCGAGGTGTAAAGAGATTTTGCTGCATAGGGTGAACTAGGGTAAGTATTATAAACATCGTAAAAAAGTTCTAAAGCATCATCATAATTTTCATTTTGCATAACATACTCGGCATCCTCGTAGTCATCTTTTGCAGGATCGTAATTTAGATCAATAAAAGGTTTATTAAGTTTATCTGCGGCTGCGTTTACTATGCTTTCAGTCCGGTAATTTTCATAGATGATATTAAATAAACTATCCGCTCTTTCTTTATTATCTACTGTAAGATAGTAGCTTCCCAAAGCATAAATGGTATTTGCATGGTAATAAGTATTCGGATAGTTTGTTAGAATATTGTTGTAATACCATTTCGCAGTGTCAGGTAATTCAAGTTCGGTAAGGAATAAATTACCAAGTTCAAGTTCGTTTTTAGCCAGAAGCGTTCGGAGAGAATCATCCGGTATAGTTGGTCGGACCGGAGGATCATTTTTAAATTTAAGTGAATCAGGGTAATTGATTTGCCAATTGAAGCTGCTGATTTTTTTGTTGATTCTTTAACTGCTGATCGCCACCTTTTGTTATTTTAAATCCCTGCGAGTTAAAGAGACTATCGAACTTTGCAATAAATGTTGAATCACCCGGAAGAGGGTTTTGAAGTTTTGCAATCAAAGAATCTTTAACGAGTGTTGTATCGCTAACAAATAATGAATCAACTGCCCGGATTGTATCGGCATAAAAGCCGGTTGTATCTTTTACATTAAGCAATGAATCAAGCCCTGCCCAAATTTCCTGCAGTTCTGTAATATTCGAGATCTCTTCCGCAATTGCAAGCGAATCTTGCACATAATCAACAGAATCCTTTACAAACGCATCCGGATTTTCGAGATAGAATAATTGTTTTCCGTATTTTGAAACATCGCCATCCAATTTCAGATAGCGTGTAAAAAGTCTGTTCTTCTCTCGCGCCGGTTTTATATATTCCTTCGGTAATCCAGACATGGAAGCTTTTTTATAATAAGCTGCCGCGCTGTCAAACTGCACATAATCGTACTGATATATTTGGCCTAATTCAAACTTGGCTGCTGCTGAAGATTGTGTGCTTCTGTAAAGAGTATCCACTTCAGTAAACAGATCAACTGCAATTTCAATATTTCCAAGTGTGCGTTGAGTTTTGGCTATTTCAAAATCAATCTCACCAAAATCTGTGGAGTATTTATCTTCATCTCTCATGTCAGAAAATATTTCCAGCGCTTCTTCGCTTCGGTTTCCCTCTCTATAAGCTATACCCAATCGCAGCTTTGCATCATATTCAAGATCAAAATCTGGAGAGTATTCAAACACATTTTCAAAAGCTACAATTGCATTATCAATTTCATCTATTTTCATATTTAGCTGCCCTATGCCGTACCAGACTTCGGATTTTATGTTATCATCATCGGATACGTCCATAAACTCATTAGCAACTTCAACTGCGCTTTTATAATCCTCAATTGTAACTTTATAAACAATTTCTTCAATATACGATTCACGAATTATTTCACTTTCACCTTCCTCAACCGCCTGCTTTCTAACAATAGATAAAGTGGTAAGCGCATCATTGTATTTCTTCAGCCGCATCTGGCATTTGCCAACCCATAGTTGCGCTTCAAGAAGGTAACTGCTTTCGGGAAAAGTTTCCTCAAGCTCATTAAATTTTCGCAGTGCTTTTTGATAATTTTTCTGGTAATAAAACGATTTGCCAAGCATCATCAAAGCATTTTCCACATAAGCAGTTTCCGAACTGAATTGCAGCAGGTCGGAACATTTTTCAATTACCAGTACGAGATCGGCTTTTGCTGTGCCGGGAAGTTGTGGGGGCTCTGTAGAAAACAGGTCTTTTTCTTGTGATAATATCTGTTCCTCTGCTCTTTCAAACAGATCGCTGGCATTGTAATACAGATTAAAATAGGTTGTAAAATTATCCCAAACACCGCAACCGGAAATGAGCAGCAAGGATAATAATACCCCTAACAGGAGTTTAATTTTCAATTGATAGGAAAACATCATATTGAAAGCTATTAAAGAAAATAAAAAAGAAAAAGGTAATTCAGTTTACAATGCTTGTTCGCCCGATTCATCGGTTCTTATTCTTATCACTTCGTCAATATCGTAAATAAATATTTTACCATCTCCAACCTGCCCTGTTTTTGCCGATTTAAGTATTGCATCCACAACTTTATCAAGCTTCGAACCTTCAACAACCACTTCAATTTTAATTTTTGGGATAAATTCAATCCTGTATTCGCTGCCGCGGTAGGTTTCGGTATGTCCTTTCTGCCTGCCGTAGCCCCTTACCTCTGAAATTGTTAAACCCCGTACACCTTCTTCAACAAGTGCTTCCTTAACTTCTTCTAATTTGAAAGGTCTTATTATAGCTTCAATTTTTTTTAGTGACGACATTATTTACCTGCCATGACAATTTTTATATTTTTTTCCGCTGCCGCAAGGACAAGGACTGTTTCTTCCAACCTTTTCACCAGCTTTTACCGGCTGCAATTTTCCAGCACGGGATGCCTGTGCCTGCTGGGAGCTTCCTCCACTGTAACCGATGTTAGTTGTGCTTTGTTTGCTTTCGGTAATTCTTCCTGCAGATTGTCTTCTTCTCTGCTGAACTTCATCCGGTGCCTGTGGAAAGAATTTAAATGCGAAAGAGACAACATCGCTTCTAACTTCATCAAGTAAAGTCCTAAACAATTTAAATGCTTCACCTTTGTATTCAACTATGGGATCTTTCTGTCCGTAAGCACGCAAACCGATTCCTTCTTTTAAATCATCCATTTCGCGCAAATGCTCTTTCCATTTTTGGTCAATTACACTAAGCATTGCGTAGCGTTCAAGCCGTGCCATCATTTCTGAGCCAAGCATTTCTTCTTTCTTCGTATAAAACTCTGTGCAGGAGTTTATAATTATTTCTTTTACTCCCTCTTCGCCAAGAGATTCAAATTCTTCCGGGTTCAACTTAACTTCAACTAAAATACTGTGAAGTAATTCTTCTCTAATCGAATCAGCTGATACACTTTCAAAATATCTATCGAGTAAATCATCAACATATTCATCAAGTAAATCGAACACTTCGCCTTTCAGTCGTTCACCCTGCAAAGCCCTGTTTCTTCTTGTATACATTACTTCGCGCTGCTGATTCATTGTATCATCGTATTCCAGCAATCTTTTTCTTATTGCAAAGTTATTCTCCTCAACTTTTTTCTGTGCCCGTTCCACAGATTTAGTTATCATAGGATGCTGGATAACTTCACCTTCCTGGATACCTATTCGTTCCATAACAGATGTTATCCTGTCGCTCCCGAATAGTCTCATCAGATCATCTTCTAATGAAAGGAAAAACTTTGATGTGCCGGGATCTCCCTGTCTTCCTGCACGACCCCTTAGCTGTCTATCAATACGGCGGGAATCATGTCTTTCAGTACCAAGGATGAACAATCCGCCGTTTTCTACAACACCTTTACCTAATTTAATATCAGTACCACGACCAGCCATATTAGTTGCAATTGTGATTGCACTAATTTCACCCGCATGTGCAATAATTTCTGCTTCCCTTTGATGCTGCTTTGCATTGAGAACATTGTGAGCAACACCTTTTCGTTTAAGCATTCTGCTCAATGTTTCGGAGACCTCAACAGAGGTAGTACCAACAAGTACCGGTCTTCCGGCTTTTTTCAGTTCTTCAATCTCCTCAATAACAGCATTATATTTTTCTCTTTTTGTTTTATAAACCGCATCATCACTATCATCCCGAACTATTGGTTTGTTTGCTGGGAATGACCGCTACTTCAAGTTTATATATTTCATAGAACTCACTCTCTTCGGTTTCGGCTGTACCGGTCATTCCCTGCAAGCTTATTATACATTCTGAAGTAGTTTTGAAGCGTAATGGTTGCAAGCGTTTGAGAATCTCTTTGTACTTTCACATTTTCTTTTGCTTCAATTGCCTGATGTAGTCCATCACTATACCGTCTTCCCGGTAAAACTCTTCCCGTAAATTCATCAACAATTGCAATCTTTCCGTCTTCGGTAACAACATATTCATCATCTATCTGAAAGAGTGTATATGCTTTAAGAAGCTGATGAAGAGTATGGATCCTGTCACTCGCTTCTGAGTAATGATGATAAAGCTCATCTTTCTTTTTAAGTTTTTCTTGTTCACTGAGATCCGGATCGTTTTCAAACTTGCTTATCTCGGTTCCCAAATCCGGCAATACAAAATATTCTTTTTCTTCCCTGCTGCCCTTTGCAAGCTCTTCCCTTCCTTTTTCCGTCAAGTCGATTGTATTATTTTTTTCATCGATTACAAAGTACAATTCGTCATCAATGATGTACATATTTTTTGCTTTTTCACGAAGGTATTCAAGTTCGGTTCTTTCCATTAACCGCTTATTAGAAGGTTCGCTGAATACTTTTGCAAGACGGTTACTCTTAGGCAAACCCCTGTACGCCCTGAACAATAGCACCCCGGCTTCCGTATTGCTCGCACCATTTTCTTCAAGTAGCTTCTCTCCTTCCTGAACAAGCGATGCTACAAGATTTTTTTGCTTTCGAAACAAGTTCTCAATTTTCGGTTTCATCTCGCCATACAAATGGTCATCAACATCAACAGGACCTGAGATGATAAGAGGTGTTCTCGCTTCATCAACAAGAACGGAATCTACCTCATCCACTATTGCATAATTATGTCCTCTCTGAACCTGGTTTTC
>PVMK01117050.1_pt1 | contig 32630 bp, 22 predicted proteins | sample 1853481 | NCBI WGS metagenome assembly PVMK01 (sample SAMN08533507, study PRJNA380276) | Marine sediment metagenome, whole genome shotgun sequencing project.
CCATCGGGCTCCGAGGCCCATGTCGCCCTCAAGCCCCCCGTCACCCAACCCAAGTGACATCGCTTTCGATCAGGACCCTGAGAGCGGTAATTCTCTTTCACGCGCTTGCAGTGCGTTCGCTGGGGGAGCCGGGGAGAAGGGCTGCGTGCCCGGACAGACCATGGTTGATTTGACCTGGGCTTCACTAGCCGGGGCCCAGTTGGCCGGATCGAGTTCTCGGCGAGTGACCCTTCCCCCGGCTCCCCAAAGCAGACCCCACGTACTGAATCGTGGGCTCGAGGCCTTGGCTACTTCCGGAGTTTGCGCGCGAGGATCTCGCGCACTGCGGCGGGATCTGCCTTGCCCTGGGTCTTGCGCATGACCTGACCCATCAGGAAGTTCACCACCTTGTCTTCCCCGGAACGGAAGAGTTCGACGTTCTCGGGATTCTCGGCGAGCACTTCGGAGACGGCCTGCTCGAGGATGCCGGTATCGGAGACGGCGGCGAGTCCGCGCTCCGCGACGAGAACGTCGGGATCGCCGCCCGACTCGACTAACTCGGCAACCAGACCCCGCGCGCTCTTCACCGTGGTCTTGCCCTCGTCGACCAGCCGAATCAACTGCGCGAGCGCTTCGGGCGAGAACGGCGAGTCCTCGATCGCCAATTCCAATTCATTGAGCGCCTGCATGACGTCCCGCAGAATCCAGTTCGCAACCACCTTCGGAACACCGTGCTGCTTCGCAGCGACTTCGAAAAAATGGGCCATCGACGGCGATGCGGTCAGTTGGATGGCGTCCTTCTCGGAAAGGCCGCACTCGCTCCGGAAGCGTTCTGCTTGCTGTTCAGCGAGTTCGGGGACCTCCGACCGTACCCGCTCGATCTGCTCCGCCGCGAGGAGCAGCGGAATCAGATCGGGATCCGGGAAATAGCGGTAGTCATCGGCGTCTTCCTTGATTCTCATCACCGATGTACGCCCGGACTGCGGATCGTAGGCGAGCGTGCACTGCCGCACCTGGCCTCCGGCGCGCAGCGTATCTGTCTGGCGCGCGATCTCGGCACTCACCGCATCTTCGATGAAACGAAACGAGTTGAGGTTCTTCAGCTCTGTGCGCGTACCGTATTCATCCGACCCTCGAGGTCGGAGTGACACGTTCACATCGCAGCGAAGGTGACCCTTTTCCATGTCGGCGTCCGAAACGTCGGTGAAGCGCAAGATCGAACGAACAGCGCGCAGATAGGCGGTGGCCTCATCGGCAGATCGGAGGTCCGGCTCCGAGACGATCTCGATCAGTGGTATGCCGGCTCGGTTGAGATCGACGAGCGTCGCGTCGGGACCGGCGATGGAGTCGTCGTGGATCGACTTTCCGGCGTCCTCTTCCATGTGGATGCGCGTCAGGCGGATGCGCTTCTTGCTCGCGGAACCCCCGGCCCCCTCCACCGGAATATCGACCCAACCACCTGTGGCCAGCGGCTCTTCGTACTGCGAAATCTGATAGCCCTTCGGGAGGTCCGGGTAGAAATAATTCTTTCGAGCGAAGATCGAACGCTGATGGACTTCGCAGTTCATCGCCAGAGACGCGCGAATCGCGAGTTCGACGGCGTGCTCATTGAGCACCGGGAGCACTCCGGGGAGCGCGAGACAGATCGGGTGCACGCTGTGGTTCGGCTCTGCACCGTAGATAATAGGAGCCGGGCTGAAGAGCTTGGACTTCGTGCGCAGGTGGGCGTGGACTTCGAGGCCGATGACGACTTCGAACTCTGCGCCGGCTGCGTTCCCCGGGCACCTCCGGGACACGCCGTATGGTGATCGGTGATGCGCTGGAAACCATCTGCGATCCGCAGCGGCGTCGCCTCATCGAGCGCGGGTCCGAGAATCTGGAGGCCGACCGGGAGCCCGTCGACGAAACCACAGGGTGTCGACAGAGCGGGTATCCCGGCCAGGTTCGCGGAAACCGTGTAGATATCCGACAAGTACATGGTCAGGGGGTCCGAGGTCTTCTCCCCCAGTCGGAACGCAATTTCGGGCGAAGTGGGCGTGACCATTGCGTCACAAACTCCAAACGCCTTTTGGAAGTCTTCGCGCAACAGGGTTCGGACCTGCTGCGCCTTTCGGTAGTAGGCGTCGTAATAACCGGCAGAAAGAAAATAGGTTCCGAGCAGGATCCTGCGCTTCACTTCCGCGCCGAATCCTTCCGAGCGCGTTCGGCAATACATCTCTGTCAAGCCCTTTGCGCCCGCCGCGCGATGGCCGTAACGCACGCCATCGAATCGGGCGAGATTGCTCGACGCCTCCGCGTTGGCAATCGAGTAGTAGGTGGCAATCGCATAGCGCGCATGCGGGAGGCTGACCTCGACCGTCTTTGCGCCGGCCCGCTCGAGTTCGGCCACGGCATCGCGCACCGCTGTCAGAACTCTCGCATCCACACCTTCTTCGACGAAATACTCCTTCGGAAGCCCCAGGCACAGACCCGAAAGGTCACCACTCAAGGCGCCCGAGTAGGCGGGTGCGGGCTCTGGGATCGAGGTCGAATCGCGAGAATCGTGGCCCGCGATCGACTCCAGAACCCAGGCGCAATCCGCTGCGGTCCGCGTGAAGGCTCCGATCTGATCCAATGAAGACGCAAACGCGACCAACCCCCAGCGCGAAACGCGCCCGTAGGTCGGCTTCATACCGACAACGCCGCAAAACGAAGCCGGCTGTCGGATCGATCCGCCCGTGTCACTGCCCAGAGCCGCGGGGACGATTTGCGCAGCCACCGCCGCAGCCGATCCGCCCGAAGAACCGCCGGGTGTTCGATCCGCGTCCCAGGGATTTCGGGTCGGCCCCTCGACGGAGTGTTCGGTGGAGGATCCCATCGCGAATTCATCCATGTTGGTTCGACCGATCACAATCGCCCCGGATCGCTCGAGCCCCTCCACCGCAGTCGACGTATAGGGCGAGACGAACCCCTCGAGGATGCGAGAAGCGCAGTGGGTGGGTTCGCCGGCTTGCACCATGTTGTCCTTGATGGCGATGGGCAGGCCGTCGATCGGAGAGCGGGCCTCGCCGCGCCCTCGGCGCGCATCGGATTCTTCCGCCTCGCGCAGCGCCGCCTCTGCGCGCAGGCCGACGAAAGCGCGAAGGGTCTCCTGGGAGGCCTCGGCGCGCCGCAGGCACCGGCCCACGATCTCGACGGAAGAGGTTTCGCGAGCGTCCAGTGCTGCGCGGAGCTCGCGGAGCGTTCCGATCCCCTCGGGCATTCAGCCCTCGGCCTCGGTGTCGATCACCTTGGGTACGAGGAAGCCTGATGCGGCGGTCTCCGGCGCATTGGCAACGGCGAGCTCGGCATCCATCGGCGCGGCGGGTCGATCCGAGCGAGTCGGCGTGGGTAGCGAAATCGGGTGCGCGGTCGGAACGACTCCAGCCGTATCGATCTCCTGAAGCGTATCGATGTAACCGAGGAAGGATTCGAACTCCCGCGCCAGTCGATCGGCCTCCTCATCGGAGAGCGATAGACGAGCGAGCAAAGCCACGCGCTCCACTTCCGCGCGATTGATGCGTGCCATCGGGCGAGCCTAGCACGGGCCTGAACGGTGAAGCGTGATAGCCTCGGCCGCACATGACAGACCTTTCCGACATTTTTGCCAGCCAGCCAGAAGCTGTCCAGAACGGTATCCGCGACCTCGGTTGGAGCGAACCCACACCGGTGCAGGAAAAGGTGCTGCTCCCGATGGCCGAAGGCCGAGACCTCATCGTCCAGGCGCATACGGGCAGCGGAAAGACCGGGGCCTTCGGGATACCGATCGTCGCGCGCATCGACACCTCGATAGCCGCCTGCCAAGCCCTCGTGATGAGCCCAACTCGCGAACTCGCCAACCAGGTCGCGCTCGAGATCGAAACCCTGGGCAAACACGTGGGGGCGAACTGCATACCGGTCTACGGCGGGGTGGGATATACCCAACAGCTCGAAGGCTTCGCGGCCGGCGCTCACGTCGTGGTCGGTACGCCGGGGAGAATCCTAGATCACCTCGGATCGGGCAATCTCAATTTCGACCAGGTCGGCATATTGGTGCTCGATGAAGCAGACGAACTGCTCTCGCTGGGCTTCTGGCCCGACATGCGCGAGATCCAGAAGCATCTCCCCAAGACGCGACAGTCGTGCCTGTTCTCGGCGACCATTCCCGAGCGCGTGCGCTCGCTGTCTCGCGTCTTCCTCAACGATCCGTTGTTCGTATCGCTCTCCGACGACCAGTTGTCTCCGCAGCAGATCGAACACTACTACGTGGTAACCACCGCTCAGGCGAAGGAAGCGAATCTCGCCCGGATCATCGAAGACGAGGATCCCGAGAGCGCCATCATCTTCTGCAATACGAAAGACGACGTGCGCTTCGTGACTTCCTATCTGCAGAGACGCGGCCTCGATGCGGATCAGATCTCGGGCGATCTATCTCAAGCCGCGCGTGAAGACGCAATGCGCCGGATGAAGAACGGCTCGCTGCGCTTCCTCGTCGCAACCGATGTGGCGGCGCGCGGAATCGACATCAGCGATCTCAGCCACGTGATCAGCTACTCAGCACCGCAATCTCCCGAGGTCTACGTCCACCGTACGGGACGGACGGGCCGTGCGGGAAAGGCGGGCGTTGCGATCTCACTGGTTTCGGGACTCGACATCGGAAATTTCCGCTACCTGCAGAACGTCAACCAGATCGAGATCACGGAGCGTAAGCTCCCGACGGAGATTGACATCCTCGCGCGGTTGCGAAAACGCCTCGCCGTCAAGGTCGAGCACGAGATCCGCACGCTTCCCGAACAGGAACGGCGGGCGCGGGGCGATCGCTACATTCCGATGGTGGAAGATCTGATTTCGACGCCCGACGGAAAACGCGACCTCGCGGCGCTTTGCGCCTTCTACCTACGAGAGCACAAACCGGAAACGACCGTTACCGTTGCCGACGAATCTGTGCCGAGCGAGGCCGAAGACTCTCCGCGCAAGCGCCCTCGCTCGCGGGGAGGGAGATCTGACGGCGCGCGATCCGGCAAGTCGCGAGGAAAGAGCCGCTCCCGTCCGCGCAAGCGTTGACGCGCGGCTCTGCTCTGATCCGAAGCGTAAACCCCGTCAATCCCTGAACCACCGGTTCGCCAGATCTCGAGCCGCCGATCAGATCTCGAACCACTGATCCGCTTCGCTAGCCGAGCGCGCACCGAGCAAACCGATCAGCCGCCGATCCGGTTCGACCACCACGAGCGGTATCCCGAAGAAGCGACCGAGATCAGAACCCAAGAGAGGCGATGCCTCGCGAAGACCCTTCTCGATTTCAGCCTGTCTCGCGTGCCCCCCGGTGTGAACGAAGAGATCGCCGGCGGGCCGAATAACCCTTCGCTCGTCGCCATCCGCACTCACTCCGGCGATCTCGCCAGAACGATCGGCCAGCACCAACACCGACTTCCCGCCACCCGGTCGAACCAGCAACCAATCGATCGCCCCATCCAGACTGTCGAAACGCCGTAGACAATCGTGCGCGAGCAAGGCCGCTGGAACCGCATGCCGGGACTCCGCGACCTCGCCGGAGCTCGACGCACACGCGACCGCAAGCCCCGCCTCGTTCACGCCCGCGAGCGGAGCGATCCGCCAGGGCTGCGTCAACTCGATGGATCGGAAGCCGCTTTCGGGTCGGCTTCGCCGCACGATCGCATCGCTGGGTAGGGGGCGCGCGAGTAGCCCTCCGCGGTCGGTGATTGCTGAAGCGGCTGCGAGGGCCAAGGCGTTCGCCGGAGACGCGGACCTCAGGTTGACGATGTGAATCGCGATGAGCCACGACACCGGGACGCGCGAAGCGCGCGCCATTGCTTCCATCCATTCGGCCTGCTGGGGGTAGAAGCGTCGAATCTCGAGCCGCACCCGCCGGCACTCCTCGGGCTCGGCCAACAGGCGAAGTCGCGCGCGCTGCCAGCGCGATAGGCTCCGGTAGGCGGCATTCAGAGCGGAGCGGCAGTGGGTTCCCTGATCGAATCCCAGGTCGCGAGGCGCTCCCTCGCAATCGATCAGCTGGGTCACAAATCGGCTCGAAGCCCACTCGAAACGCCGAGGATCTCGTTGAGAGATCCGCTGCGGTAACCCTCGAGGTCGAGAGAGACCCAGCGAAAACCGAGCGGTTTGATCGCCGAGACGATCGCGCGCGCCATTTCGGGCTCGAGGGCGCGAGCGAGTTCATCAGGAGCGATCGCGATCCGCGCCATAGGGCCGTGATGTCGCAGTCGAACCTGGCGGAAGCCCAGCGCGCGCAGATTCTCCTCGCCGCGCTCCACCTGAAGCAGCCGCTCCGGCGTCACTTCTGTTCCATACGGAAGCCTCGACGAGAGACATGCGGACGCCGGCAGTTCGGCGGTCGGCAGGCCCGCCTCACGTGAAAGTTGACGGATCTCGGCTTTGGCGAGATCCGCCTCGAGGAACGGCGACAGCACGCCGCGCTCGTTGGCCGCCCGATGGCCCGGTCGAAAATCGCCCGTATCGTCAACGTTCACCCCGTACGCAACCGCGTCGAAACCCATCTCGTCACGCAGGGCCCCGAGTACATCGAAGAGTTCGGTCTTGCAGTGGTAACACCGGTCGGGCGCGTTCACCCGGTAGCTCGGGTTCGCGAGTTCCTGCGTGGCCACGAAGCGGTGGGGAATGTCGAATTCGCGGGTAATCCGCTCGGCCATCGAGCGGTGGCTCGCGGGATACGACGGAGACTCCGCGGTAACCGCGAGGGCATCCTCACCCAACACCCGGTGTGCGGCATAGGCGAGATAACTCGAATCGACGCCGCCCGAAAACGCGATCAGTACGCGACCCGCGGCCCGGAGTGCGTCATCGAGGGCGGCGCGCTTGACGTCGAGAGCGGGAGAGGCTTCCACGACGTCAAGGTAAGAGGGGGCTGTCGGGCGGTCAACACCCGCCGATGTGGAGCTGCACCCACCAAGCACTATGCTTGCCGCGCGGAAACGGGGGGAACGATGGCCAAGCTCCGAATCGGATTGCTCTTTGGTGGGCGCTCAGTCGAACACGAGGTCTCCCTCGTCTCGGCAGCTTCGATCCTGGGCGCACTCGACCCATCCCGCTACGACGTCACGCTCGTGGCCGTCGATGCCGACGGCCACTGGCACCTGGGAGATCCCACTCTGCCGCCGACCTTGGCGACGCTCAAATCGGCCGTACAGGGAGACGAAGTTGATCTGCCTGTCGCCCCCGGACAACATACACTGATTCCAGTTGGAGAGTACGATCGGAAGAGCGGTCAGACGCTCGACGTGATCATCCCCGTGATTCACGGCCGGGGCGGCGAGGACGGTTCGCTCCAGGGATTGCTGGAACTCGCGGGCATCCCCTACGTGGGCTCCGGCGTGCTCGGATCCGCGATCCAGATGGATAAGGACGTCGCCAAGCGCCTGCTTCGCGCGGCGGGCCTGCCGGTTACGCCGGGAGTCTGTGTGCGCGCCCAACAGCTACGCGATGGTGCAGCCGTTGCGGATGCTCTGATCGACGAACTCGGCCCGGCGCTCTTCGTGAAACCCGCCAATCAGGGCTCTTCCGTGGGCATTTCAAAAGTGGAGCGCAGAGAAGATCTGCTGCCCGCTCTGAGCGACGCCGCGCGCTATGACACGAAGATCCTCGTCGAGCGCGCGATCGACGCGAGGGAAATCGAAGTTGCACTGCTCGGAAACGACCCCATCGAAGCTTCGATCCCGGGAGAGATTCGCACGCGACACGCGTTTTACGACTACGAGGCCAAATACGTCGACGACACGACGGAGCTGCTGATCCCGGCGCCGATCGACGACGAACTGGCCGAAGAGATACGCCATCTGGCCATCGAGGCGGTCGTGGCACTCGAAGGCGCAGGGCTGGCTCGAGTCGATTTCCTACTCGACCGAAATTCGGGAGAAGTCTTCATCAACGAGGTCAACAGCATTCCCGGTTTCACCCAGGGGTCGATGTACCCCCTGCTGTGGCAGGCGTCGGGAATCCCGTACCCGGCCCTGCTCGATCGGCTGATCGAACTCGCCCTCGAGCGCCACCGAATCACCTCAGCGCTGGAGACCCGTTACGAACCCACGCGGTAGCCGAGCGCCCTGAGCTGATTGAGCCGCAACTCGTCGATCTCGACTGTCGGGCTCTCGACTCCCCACGGCGGTTCGGAATCATTCAGATAGCGCTCGATCCGCTCGAGCATCGGTTGCAGCTCTGGAAGACCTTCCTCAGAGAGATTCGTCGCCTCCCCGGGATCGGTGCTCGAATCGTAGAACTCGACCGAGTTTGGGTGATCAATTTGCAAGATCACACGCGAGTCGCCGCGGGTCAACGACACCCATTCTCGCGGTTCGGCACGGCCTCCCCAATGCTGATCGAGGTGAGAGACCACGGGCCTCGTCAAGTCTTCGAGCGCGCGCCCGGGTGATGCGCCTCCGGCTTCCAGAACCAGGGGCAACATCGATCTTCCGTCCGCTCCCTGCAGCGGGGGCAGTCCCACGAGATCGAGCAGCGTCGGCCAGACATCGACATTGGCGATCGTCTCCTCGACGCGAATTCCGCGATCGAGAATTAGCGGAGGGATGATCACGTAGGGAACCTCGACGACTTCCCGATACAGATCGTACGCGTGCCCTTCCCGGCCGTGCTCCAGAAAGGCTTCCCCGTGATCGGACGAAATGGCGATCAGCGTCCGCGGTAACGCACCGGCCGTATCGAGCGCGTCGACGATCGCGCCGATCACCCGGTCCGTCCAGTCGATCGCCTTGTCGTATGCATCTGAATACGTCGGTCCGAAGGCATCAGCGTCGTCGTCGAATACGTATTGGTGGAGATCCATCAGATGCAAATAGAGAAAGAACTTCTCCTGCCCGAAGTGTTCGAGAAAGTCGCGGACCGCCATCAAGACATCCTCGTCGGTCCCACCGATGAAGGTGGCATCGGGTGAGTGACGCTGCAGTCGGGCGTCGGCTCCGGCCTTCGGGGTGTAGTAGACGTCGAACCCCTGGGCAAAACCGAAGTTCGGTGCCACCCATCCGTTGCGCCAGATCCCGACCGTTCGGTAACCCGCCGCTTTGAAGATCTCGGCCGGCATCACGGCTTCATCCGGAATTGCATTGTCGAAACGCAGCACACCATGAGCGGCGGGATACGTTCCCGTCCAGAGCGAAGCCATCGAGGTCTTCGTCCAGCTCGACTGGGCGATCACCCGCTCGAAGACGATCCCATGATTCGCAAGATCGTCGATGACGGGCGTGGTTTGGCGCTCGTATCCGTAGAGGCTCAACCGATCCGCGCGAAGCGAATCGACGAGAATGAAGACCACGTTCAGATCGCCGCGATCCCGCAGCAGGGCGAGATCTCCAACCGTTCCCCTGGGCCGCGACGGGACGCGCAGGTCGAATTGCAGAGCGACGATGACCAGCAACAAAACCGCGGCTCCGGCAAAATACACCGAAGGAGAATCGACCCATCGCCGAAGCATCGACTAGCTTCGCTCCGGTGTCACTTGGGCGCCCTCCCGCGCTCGCAATCCCGCCAAACCCCGCTGTGTGACTCCGCGTAGTCTAACAGCTACAGAACTGTAAGAATCTGATCTTTTGTGAGTTTCCATTGTCCAATCCAACCGGGACCAGAAAGCCTGCGGATGCTCCCGGTGCACGCGAAGCCCTCTTTGTACTGGCTCATTCGGCGAGGGATACTGCCCACTTCTTCCACGAGATGGAGCTCAATTTCCAACATGGCCACTCGGGAGCGCACCTGCCCTGCGAACGCCGCGGTGATCGGGCGATGAAGAGCGCGGCTGTGGTCGGGCTCCTGTTGCTGGCCCTGGTGCAAGGTAGTTGCGGCGCCGACGATCATCGCATGGCCGAGATTCGCGCACTCCAGGACGCCGGCCACTTCGAGGATTCGATCGACGGGCTGCGCGAAGTTCTCGCCGAAACGCCGGAGCTTCCCGAAGCCAGCTACCGCCTCGGCGTTGCGCTCGCGCGAGCCGGGAACCCGAGCCGATCGATATGGGCGCTGGAGAAGGCGAGCGAATCGAGCGAGTTTTCGATCCCGGCCAAGCTCCAGCTCGCTTCGGTTCAATTCGGACTCAACAACTTCGAAGAATCGATTCGCGCGAGCGATCAAGTGCTCGCCGCCGACCCGAACCACCGAGAGGCCCTCCGTCTGAACGCGCACGCCCACGTCGGTGCCCGACAGCTCGAAGAGGCGCTGATCGACACGAACCACCTGCTCGAACTCGAACCCGACGACTACCCGATCCTCGTCATCCACGCGACGGTGCTCGCCGAACTCGGCCGGAAGCGGGAAGCCGAGGCCGCTCATGAGCGCATCGAGCAGATCAGCGCGGCGAGTGGTGACGAAGACCGCGCGGGCCGCGGCTGCCTGGCCCCACCGCTGTTCGCGAAGGACAACCTCGGGGATCTGGAGCGAGCCGAAAAACTCTACGAGGACTGCGCGTCCAAATATTCGGGGAACCGCTTCGTCATCGGCCACATCGCGAGCTTTTTCGACACCATCGGAAAGCCCCAACGCGCGACCGAGTTGATGGAACGCGCCGTCGCGGAGGCACCTGAGGATCTCGCGCTTCGCTTCGCGCTCGCGACGCGTCTTGCCCGACTCGGTCGCGCGAAAGAAGCCGAATCCGTACTCATAGAGGCCGTAGACCGGTTTGGCTTCGAGGCGGCTGGAGATCAGCTCGTGCGCCACTACAGGCGCCAGCGGAATCCGCAACGCGCCCTCGCGGTGATCGAAGAGATCCTGGACGAGACGGGCAGCGCGGAAGATTCGCTTCAGTTCATCCGGGCGGATCTACTGGTGGATGTGGGCCAACTCGATCACGCTGAAGAACTCGCAAACCACTTCGAAGAACCGAGCTACACGAGCATGATCCGCGGGCGTATCTTGCTCGTGCGCGGCGACGCCGAGGCTGCGCTGGCGGCCTTCGACGAGGGCATCGCGAGCTGGCCCAGCAATGCCGGCGCGCGCTACCTCGCGGGCATTGCCGCGCTCCAACTCGGGAATTTCGAGCGGGCGACCGTCGAGCTGCGCGAATCGGTGCGCGTCGACGATTCCGCGACGGAAGCTGCGCGAATCCTCGCGCGGCTCTACTTCGACCGGCGCGATTACGCCCAGGCAATCGCCTTTTCGGCAATCGCGCAGCAACACAGTGAACCTGCCCAACGCGCTGAAGACCTCAAACTCGACATTCGGGCGCTCGCCGCGCTCGGCGAATTCGACCGCGCCCGCTCCGCGGTCCGCACGCTCGCCGCGTCTCCGGGGCGAGAAGGAGAGGCCGCTGCCGAACTCGCCGCGATCGAGCGAGTGGCGAGCGGTTCAGCCGCGGCGATCGCCGCCATCGAGAGCCTCGATCTCGACCTGCGGAAACCCGCCAATGAACCCGCGTTGAAATCTCTTGCGAATGACCTCGTCAGCGTCGCGCGGGCGGATCGAGCCATCGCCAGCATCGACCGCGCGCTGCGGGCGCGACCCGATAGCGCCTCTCTTCACGCGCTGATGGGGACCACGCTCGCACGCGCCTACCGGTCAACCGATGCGCGAAGTGCGTTCAAGCGCGCGCTTGCAATCGACGCCAACCAGCCAGAGGCATTGGGTGGCATGGCCGCGCTTGCGGGTGCGGGGGGCGACACCGAACGCGCGGTCGAGTTCTTCGATCGCGCCGCAGGCATCGATCCGGGCAACGAGGTCTACGCGTACGCAGCCGCTCAACTCGTGTTGGCCGCTGGAGATCGAAATGCCGCAGAGGCGAGGCTGAGAGCGATCGTCCGACGGTCAGCGGGTCACCCGGAAGCTCGAAATGATCTGGCCTGGTTGCTCGCAACCGAGGGAAGGGACCTCGATCTCGCACTCTCCCTCGCCAGAGAGGCCAGCCATCTGAGACCGGAATCCGCGACCCTCGACACGCTGGGGCTCGTGCACATCGAGCGCGGAGAAGTCGAGGCAGCCGTCAATACCCTCGAAAGGGCGATCGCAGCTCCCGGAAGCTCGCCCGCCATCCACTATCACTTCGCGATCGCCCTGATTCGATCCGAAAACACCGAACGCGCGCGAGAAATGTTGAAGCGCGCACTAGCAGGGGGTGATTTCCCGGAAGCGGAGGCCGCGCGACGGCAACTCGCGGAGCTCGATCCCTCCTGAATGCCGGCGATCGAAGATTGCCCGCTGAAACGGGTCAGCGAATTGCGACGACGTGAACGGTGGCGCGCGCTCCGCAGCGCGGTGCTGACGAATGCGTGGCTCACCAGAGCGACGGTGCGGCCGCGAACAGCCAGAACCACAGCCACCCGCGGATTCGAAGATCATATGGAGGCGGCGCATCAGCAGCACGGCGGTGCAGAAGTGCGTAGAGACCGTTGCGCGGGAGCGACTCGAAGCAGTTCATCAGGCTCTGGATCCAACCGAAAGGATTCTGGCGCAACGAGAAGTGATGAACCGACCGCACGTGGAAACCGGTTTGGGTCAGTAGCTGCCGCAACGCGGAAAGCGGAAAGTGATAGACGTGGCGCGGGAGATCGAGGTGGAACCAAGCCGCGCCGGTGCAGCGCGCCTGGAGGCTCGAAAAATTTGGGACCGCGACGACCAAGCGACCGCCGGGCTTCAAGATCCGATGAGCCTCCCGCAGCGTGCCAGCGGGGTCGTTTACGTGTTCGAGTACATGCCAGATGATGACCTGATCGAAGCTCGCGGTTCGGTACTCGGCGTCTTTCAAGTTTTCTGCAATCCGGATTTCAGCTCTCGGATCGACACCTCTTGCAGCCTCTGCACTGATTTCAAGCCCGTGAGCCTCGAAGCCCCGCTCAGCGAGCGCGCCCAGGATCACACCGCGCCCGCAACCTACGTCGAGAATTCGAGCGCCAGAAGTGAGTTCGCGACAGAGAAACGAGGTATGGCGTTCGCCAACTGCCCGCACGAGCCCTTCGATCAGGGGTTGGAACTTCCAGCCGGGCTCCCCGTAGTACTCTTCGGGGTAGAAAGCTCGCAACCGATCGGAGTTCGGCATCGGGTGAAAGTGACCGAGCCCGCACCCCGTGCAGACGATCACTTTTTCTTCCATTGCTTCCACTTCGAAACGCCGAACGGCTGTTTCGGCGGAGCAGATCGGGCAAGGCGATACGCGCTCGATGGCGCTCGGATCCGCCGCAACGCGGACGTCATGTTCGTATAGGGCAGCCGCGCCGGTGTTGGGACTTCGTCTGTTCATTGGGCCAATTGAGCGTGCGGTGCGAACCGTTGAAGGTCAAGAGACGCCACGTGAGATTCCTCGAATCGCCGCGATGGAATGGGGCCGAAGGCCTAAGCGCTCCTAGCCGCGCGTTGGCCTACGGCCAAAGCTTTTGCCGCGTCACGCGATCCCATTCTGGAATCGCGCTCCTAGCCGCGCGTTGGCCTGCGGCCAAAGCTTTTGCCGCGTCACGCGATCCCATTCTGGAATCGCGCTCCTAGCTGCGTGGCGCGTGGGCCCAGACGTAGCGCGCGGCGCCGCCTGGCAAGAAAGCGGTCTCTGCGACGGTTTCAAAACCTGCCGCCAGAAGACCCGCGTGAAGCTCACCTAGATCCGGTAGCCCGTAGAGGTTGTCGTGCGCGCGGAGATAGAAATCGAAAACAGCGGTATTGGCGGATAGGCCCATGAGCCGAGCCGCTACTCGGTCCGAGACGACCGCAGTCTGGATCGCGAGAATGCCACCAGGGACGAGGCGCGAAATAATCCGATCGAAGAGTGCACTGTGGATGTTGGGCGCAAAGTAGTGGAGGTTGTTGTTGAGCAGGATCAGATCATAGGAACCCGCAGCGAGATCCAGACCCATGAATTCGCCGACCCGAACCTCACTTCGTCGCGAAAGGTCTGCCGCATTTAGGTTGCGTACCGCGATCTCTGCGACCTCCGCATCCTGTTCGATTCCGATACCGTGGGCGTCGCGGTAGCGGCGCAACATTCCGACCAGATAACCCCCGTAGCCACAGCCGACGTCGAGCAATCGCCGGGCACCGTGCACACCCGGAATCCGACCGAGCGCAGAAAGGGCTTGCCGCTCGACCAGCCGGGATATCTCGGCGGCGCGCCGACTTTCTGCAGACGAACCGAACTCGGGCCGCGCGTCTTCTCTTATGAGATCCGGCATCCGTTCGAATAGCGGCCCGTAGCCCTCGATCGCCTCCTCGAGCAGAGCGATCAGCGGCGCGGAATCGGGCGTGTCGAGCAGCCACTTAGCGAGACCGTCGATCTGGTAGGCGCGATCCCGTTCGCGAACCATCCGGATGAGCCCATGAGAAGCCGCAGCGCGGAGCCAGGCCTGAAGCAGATCGGGAGCGAGTTGCGAGTCCTTCGCGAGCTGATTGGTGGTCTTCGGCTGCCGGAGGGCCGCAAAGAGATCCATGCGGATTCCGATCCGCAGCAGATGCGCGCGCGAAAAAGAGCCCAGCATCTGAAAGAGCTCCCTCTCTCGCCACTTCGAAAGAGTTCGCATCATCCGAGTTCTAGATTGGCGTAGCGCAGCATCACGGTCTTCAAACCCGCGCGGTCGAACTGAATTCGGAGCTTCTGGCCGGGTCCAGAACCGATCACTCCGGCCACCGTTCCGAAACCGAACACCGGGTGTCGCACCCGCAACCCGACAGCGATCGTCGCGGCTTCGTCAGGCGCGCTCTGATCGTACGAGTAGTCGACTTCGGGGCTCGTATCGAAGGATGCGCGGGCCGAGTCCACGAGTGCAGCATTCGGTATTTCATTCAGGAAACGTGAGGGCGGCGAAGCTGTCCGCGAGCCAAAACGGTGACGCTCAGCGGCACAGGTCAGGGTCAATTTTTCCATCGCCCGCGTCATCCCCACGTAACACAAACGGCGCTCTTCCTCGATCCCGTTTTCGTCGCGAGCCGAGGCCGCGTGCGGGAAAATCCCCTCCTCCATTCCCACCATGAATACGATCGGATACTCCAGACCTTTCGCGGAATGAGCGGTCATCATCGAGACGCATTCATCTCGCTCGTGATAGGAGTCCAGATCGGATACGAGAGCCACCTGATCGAGAAAGCGCTCCAACGAGGAGCGATCGTCGTCCGCCACCGATTCGTTGACGCGCTCGAAGTCCTCGGCGGCCGTCAACAGTTCCCGCAGGTTTTCCAGCCGCGCATCAGCTTCGGGCGTGCCCTCTTGCTCCAGATGGGACGCGTAGCCGGTTTGATCCAACACACGGGCTCAAGGCATCGGCCGGCGGCCAGGCCGCGACCTCGTCCTGCAACGAACGGATCAGCTCGAGAAAAGAGCCCAGTTTGGGCGGAACCCGGCCTCCACCCTCCCCTTCTGCGATCAACGCAACCGCGTCGAACAGGCTGATGCTGCGCTCCATGGACAGCGACTCGGCCCGTTCAATCGTGGTCTTGCCAATGCCTCGCGCAGGTTTGTTGATGATCCGCCGGAGCGACGCGGCATCTGCGGGGTTGATCAAAAGCCTCAGGTACGCGAGTGCATCCTTGATTTCCGCGCGGTCGTAAAAACGAACACCCCCAACCACGACATATGGCATGTCGTACTTCAGCAGTTCCTCTTCAAAGAGGCGCGACTGGTGATTCGTGCGGTAGAAGATCGCGAATTCGCCACCCCTGCGGTCACCCTCGCGTACCGCGGTGAGGATTCGACGCACCACGTAGTCGGCTTCGCCCCGGTCGGTTCGAGCGTGGTAGACCTCTATCAGATCGCCGCCTTCCCACTCGGTAAAGAGATCTTTGCGCCGACGATCGACGTTGTTCGCCACCACACCGTTCGCACCATCGAGGATGGGCTGAGTGGAACGGTAGTTGATCTCCAGCTTCACGGTCTTCGCGTCTGGATAATCGCGCTCGAACTCCATGATGTTTCGGATATCGGCGCCCCGCCAGGCGTAGATGGACTGATCGGGATCGCCAACTACGCAGAGGTTTCGGTGTTGACCCGAAACCTGCTGCACGAATTCGTACTGGACGTGATTGGTGTCCTGGTATTCGTCGACCAACACGTACTGCCAACGTCGCTGATAGTGGGCGAGCACTTCCGGAAAACGATTGAAGAGTTCGGTGGTTCGGAGAAGCAGGTCCCCGAAATCAAGGGCGTTGCTGTCGACGAGAAGACGCTGGTAGGTGGCGTAGATCGTGGCGGCGGTTTCGGAATCGAGATCCTCCGCGGCCCGCGCCGCAGCGGCCGGATCCACGCCATCGTTCTTCCAGCGGTCGATCCTCCATTGAAAACGCTTGGCTTCCGGAACCGAAGAGTCGAGTCCGTGGCGTTTGAGGGCGTCGCGAATCGTGCTGCGGGTATCGCCGTCGTCGTAAATCACGAATCCGCGGGAATAACCGAGATGAGAGATATCGCGTCGCAAGATCCGAACGCACGCCGAGTGAAAGGTGCTGATCCAGAGATTCGCGGTCGACATGCCGAGGATCTTCTCTACTCGTTCACGCATCTCGCCCGCGGCTTTGTTGGTGAAGGTAACCGCGAGGATGTTTTCGGGTGGGAATGCCGCATACCCCGACGAGATAGGCGATGCGGTGGGTGAGCACCCGGGTCTTGCCACTGCCTGCACCGGCCAACACGAGCAGAGGTCCTTCCGTCGCCTCGACGGCAGCGCGCTGCTGTGGATTCAACGATGTGAGCATCGACTCAGCTTGCAATTGAGCTGTCTCCCGGGGTTGCGCGAAACATGATCGGAGGAAGGTAGAGCCGCAGGATAATTGACAGCCACCGCTGACTCAATGGCAGGGTCTCGGATCTTGCTCTATTCGACAGTAACGCTCTTGGCGAGATTGCGTGGTTGATCGACGTCGGTTCCCTTCAGCACGGCGATGTGGTAGGCGAGCAGCTGCAGGGGGACCACCGCGATCACCGATGTCAGATACTCCCCGAGATCCGGGATGTAGATCACGTCGTTTGCTTTCTCGGCGATTTCCTCATCGCCTTCGGTCGCGATCGCAATCACCGCACCCTCTCTCGAACAAACCTGTTCGAGATTGGAAATCACCTTCTCGTACAGAAATCCGCGATTCGCGATCACGACGACTGGCATGTCCTCGTCGATCAACGCGATCGGACCGTGTTTCATCTCTCCAGCCGCATAGCCCTCGGCGTGGATATAGGAAATCTCTTTTAGCTTGAGCGCTCCCTCCAGGGCGATCGGGTACATGATCCCGCGGCCCAGGAAGAGAAAATTCGTCGAGTGGAAGTACTTCTGAGCGATCTGGCGAATCGCGCCATCGAGATCGAGCGTGCTCTCGATCAATCTCGGAAGCCGCACCAAGTCCTCAAGGCGTTCGCGCGCCTGCTCGCGATCGAGCGTGCCCCGCGCAATTCCGAGTTTGAGGGCGAGCAGGTAGTGGGCCACGATCTGGGTGGTAAAGGCCTTCGTGGACGCGACGCCGATCTCGGGCCCCGCGTGGGTGTAGAGCACGTCATCGCTCTCGCGAGAGATCGTGGATTCGAGTGTGTTGCAGATCGAAATGACGTGCGTCCCGCGCTGCTTCCCCTCGCGCAAGGCCGCCAACGTATCTGCAGTCTCACCTGACTGCGATACGGGAATCAACACGCAACCTTCATCGAGCGCAGGTCTTCGGTAGCGAAACTCACTTGCGAGATCGACTTCCGTCGGGATTCCGGAAATCTGCTCGTAAAGAAACTTTCCGACCATGCACGAGTAGTAGGCGGTTCCACACGCCACGAGGTGGATCCGGGTAATGCGCTCGGCCATTTCTGGACGGATGTTGATGCCATCCAGATCGACGTCGCAACCTTCCTCGGCGATTCGGGTTCCGATCGTGTCCACCACGGCCCTGGGTTGCTCGAAGATCTCCTTCTGCATGAAGCGGTCGTAGCCGCCCTTCTCCGCAGAAACGGGATCCCAATGGATTGCCATCGGCTCGCGCTCGAACAGGCGCCCCTCGGAGTCGATCAGATCCACACCCTCGGCGGACAACACCGCGAACTCTCCGTCTCGCAACGAGATCATCTCCCGCGTGTAAGGAAGGATCGCGGGGATATCGCTTGCGAGAAACATCTCTTTCTCGCCGCGACCGAGGATGATCGGGCTTCCACCGTTTTTCGCTGCAACGATGCGGTCCGGATTGTTACTAGAAACGACCGCGAGTGCGTAGGAACCAGATAGGCGAGAGCAAGCGGAACGCGTGGCCGCAAGCAAATCATCACCAGTCTCGATGCGCTGATCGATCAGATGCGCGATCAGCTCAGTATCCGTATCGGACTCCATTGTCCGCCCAGCGCCCTCGAGTTCGGCCCGCAACTGCCGGTAGTTTTCGACGATCCCGTTATGGATAATTGAAACGGAGCCCGCGCAATGCGGGTGAGCATTGCGCTCCGACGGCTTTCCGTGAGTCGCCCAGCGTGTGTGTCCGATGCCGACATGGCCCGAGATCGGCTTGTCGCGCAGTACTCCTTCGAGGTTCGCCAACTTTCCGAGCGCGCGGCGAACGCGGATGCAACCTTCGTCGAGGATCGCCACACCCGCGGAGTCGTAGCCGCGGTACTCGAGGCGGCGCAGGCCATCGATCAGCACGTCCATCGCCGAACGATTGCGACCGATATATCCCACGATTCCACACATGCTGAACTCCTCTGTCCGAGCGGAAGAAGCGCGCTAGCTCTTCTCTTCCTCGTCGCTTCGCGTCCGCCCCGAATCGCCGCCCGCACCGCGCCGCGCTGCCCACCCCTCAACGTTTCGGTGCTGCGCCCGCTCAACGGCGAGCGCATCGTCAGGAACCGCGTTTCCGATCGTAGATCCAGCCGCTACGGCGGCATTTCTTCCAATCGTGACGGGCGCGATCAGATTCGCGTTGCAGCCGATCTTCGCGCCCTCGCCGATGGTCGTTCGACCCTTCTCTCTCCAGTTGTAGTTGACTGTGATCGCCCCACAGCCAAAACTCGCTCCGCTCCCAACATCGGCGTCTCCGATATAGGAGAGATGGTCGGCCTTCACGCCGTCGCCGAGTACGCTGTTCTTGATCTCGACGTAATTGCCGATTCGCACTCCGCGTCCGATCACGCAGCCGGGTCGAAGATGGGCATTGGGTCCCATGACGGTGCCGTCACCCACGCGGCTGGATTCGATCATGCAGCCGGGTTTGAGGTGCACGCCAGCGCCGATGCGGCTTTCACCCTGGATCGAACAACCCGGCTCGATCACGGTGTCCTTCCCAATTTCGACGCCCACGTCGATGTAGGTCGCCGCCGGATCGACGACCGTGATGCCATCGAGCATCAGCTGATCCAACTTTCGACGGCGAATCACCGCGGCGGCCCTCGCGAGCTCAACCCTCGTATTGACGCCGATGGCTTCTTCGGGATCCGCCATCCGCAGCGCTTCGACCCGCAGCCCATCGCGCACCGATAGCCCCACCAGATCGGTGAGGTAGATCTCACCCTGTTCGTTGCGGTCGCCTATCTGGGCCAGCATTTTCCAGAGCAGCTCGGCCGAGAGCAGATAGACCCCCGTATTGCGCTCGCAGATCGCCAATTCTTCGGGTGTGGCGTCGGTCGCTTCGACGATGCGCGCGATGGAACCAGCCTCGTCGCGAATCACGATCCCCGGAACTTCGACCTCGGCGGTCAACAAGACCAGATCCGCCTGGGCATCGGCCTTGGTCACGACCATCTGCGCGAGGGTTTCGGCCCCGATCAGCGGCGTGTCGCCATAGAGGATGAGCACGTCACCGTTGAATCCCTTGAGGGCCTGCTCGGCTTGCGCGACCGCGTGGCCGGTCCCGCGCTGCTCTTTCTGCGAGACGAATGTCGCGCGTTCCGCGAAAGCCTCGCGGACGCGTTCCGCGTCGCGGCCGACGACCACCACGAGCCGCTCGGGATTCAGCGACTCTGCGGCCGCCAGGGGAAAGGAGAGCATGGGTTGCCCGGCGAGCGGGTGCAGCACCTTGGCGAGCCCGGATTTCATTCGGGTTCCCTTGCCAGCGGCCAGAACGACGACAGCGATGGAAGACACCTTTGAAGCCATCAACTCCCTCTTTCGGCTTTTCGCCGCCGAGATCTGACTCGATCTTGCCGGGCGCCGCGAGATCGACTCGCTGGCCCCAGAAGCGTTCTCTCCTGCTCGCGCGTGGCGATCAGGGTACTCCGCCAGCCGACTCGGGGGTAGAGCGTACCCCTTGGGGCCCGCGACGGACGCCAAGCTTGCGGGACTTCGATCGCCTCCTCTAGATTGACGACGGAAACGCGTCCAAAGAGGTGACCCCATCCACATCGACGGCAACACCCGCGGTCTAAAATCCAGCCAGGTACGTAGGCTGGAACGACTTACCCGGCGCCGCATTCCGGTCGAGCGCGTCGTCAGCCACGAACTCGCGCGCGAACTCACGCAGATCAGTTTCGAGATCGGCCGCCAGATCGGAGTTCTCATCGATCGCCGCGGCGAAGTAACCCACGTGATGTGTGGGAATTCGAAGTCGATCAATCTTCCCGATTGGGGTCGCTTGCGGACCGGCCACGGCCGCCTTCGCGGACTGCGTTGCGTTCATACACACCTTCGCGACGAGGGCCTCGATCGCGACGACTTGACGGACCTTGCACTGCTGCGTCTCGACGCGATGGTCGCGATCACGATGGACGAGAAGGGCCTGCCTAAGTTGGCTCACGTCGGCTCGCTGCGCCCGGTCTCTGATGGTGGAGAACCGGTCGAGCTGCTCACACCCACGCCGCCCGCGAACCTGGATGTCGATTTTCCGGCATGGATCCGCGACATCGAAGACGAATTCGGCCGCCTGGATCGGACGCGTGAAATCGGCAGCTCCGAGGGTGCCATCCTGGTTTCGGTCTCGGCAGGCCGCGCTGCAGACGAGCTCGAGGCCCACCTCGACGAGCTCGTCGAACTCGCGCGATCCGCCGGTGTAGAGGTCATCGACACGGTCACCCAGCAGCGCAGTCGCGTCGATCCACGCTATGTCATCGGTCCGGGAAAACTCCAGGATCTCGTGATCCACGCGCTCCAGAGCGGTGTCGACCTCGTGATCTTCGATCAGAGCCTCAGTGCGACCCAGGCGCGAAACCTCGCGCAGCGGCTCGATCTGCGCGTGATCGATCGAACCCAGCTGATCCTAGACATCTTCGCCCAGCACGCAGTCAGCCACGACGGCAAACTTCAGGTCGAACTCGCGCAACTGCGCTACCGGATGCCGCGCCTCGCACAACGAGCGGACATCTCGCTTTCGCGACTCGCCGGCGGCATCGGCGGGAGAGGTCCCGGAGAAACCAAACTCGAGGTCGACCGCCGTCGGGTTCGCGAGCGCGTCGCTCGACTCGAGCGTGAACTAAAGAAATTGCGCAGTCAGAGGCAGTCACGCAGGGCTCAACGCGCGCGTCGCGGGATCCCGGTGCTCTCCATCGTCGGCTACACGAACGCGGGCAAGAGCACGCTACTGAGAGCGCTCACGAACACGGAGGCGCACGTCGCCAATGCGCTTTTCGCGACGCTGGATCCCGCCTCGCGCCGGCTTCGATTTCCACGCGAGCGCGAGGTGATCATTACGGACACCGTCGGCTTCATCCGCGACCTGCCGCCTGAATTGATTACGGCGTTTCGAGCGACGCTCGAGGAGTTGAAGGACGCGGATCTCCTGCTCCACGTCATCGACGTCGCCACTCCAGATTGGGAGCGGCGAACCGCCGCAGTACGGAAGGTCCTCGACGGGATCGGCGTCTCGGACACACCCGAGTTGTTGGTCTTCAACCAGATCGATCGGCTGCCCGGTCATGAGGCCAAAGCGTTGCTCAAGAACAATGCGGGCGTTGCGATTTCGGCCCTGAAGCGAATCGGCCTGCAAGAACTCCTCTCGGATGCAGAAGAGCTACTATGGGCCGAAGCGGATTTCTCGAGCGAAGGCACCCGCGAGCGGAAGCGCATCCCACCGCTCACCGCTGAGGGAACTTTGATGAAGCAACCCAGAGCGAAGATCATCGGTACCGGTATGTGCGTCCCGGATCGCGTGGTGACCAATGACGACCGCGCGAAGCGGATGGACACCACGGACGAGTGGATCCGCCAGCGCACGGGCATCGAAGAGAGGCGCTACATCGAACCCGGACAACAACCCGCCGACCTCGCGTGCGCGGCTTCAAGACGCGCGCTCGAGGCCGCGCAGCTCGGCCCGGAAGACGTCGATTGCGTCGTGCTCGCCACGCTCTCCGCACAGGCGGACTTTTCCCGGGCACGTCGTTCTTCCTGCAGGATCAGCTCGGGCTCTCGGAGACGCCGTGCTTCGATGTCCGCGCGCAGTGCAGCGGATTTCTCTACGGGCTATCCGTCGCCAACGGCTTCATCCGCTCGGGGATGTACCGGCGCGTTCTCGTCGTGGGGCTGCGAGGTTCACTCCACCGGCCTCGACATCAGCGACGAAGGGCGCGACGTCGCTGTGATCTTCGGTGATGGCGCGGGCGCCGTTTTACTCGAGGCGACAGAGCACGAAAGCGATCGCGCGGGATTGATCGAAATTCGGCTCCACGCCCAGGGGAAGTTTGCGAAAAAACTCTGGCTCGAGGCACCGGGTTCGGGCCTTTCGCCGAATCGTATCGATCACAAAATCATCGACGAGCGGCGCCACTACCCCCACATGGAGGGGCGCTTCGTCTTCAAGCACGCCGTAACGCGCATGCCCGAAGTTCTGCTCGAGACCCTCAGCGCCGCCAGCCTGAAGCTCGAGGACGTCGACCTCTTCCTGTTCCATCAGGCCAATCTGCGGATCAACGAGTTCGTGATGGAGCAACTCGGTATCCCACCCGAGCGCTGCAACAGCAACATCCAACGCTACGGCAACTGTTCGTCGGCCTCGATCCCGATGCTGCTCGACGAAGCCGTGCGCGCGGGAGGGCTCGAGTCGGGCCAGGTCGTGTCGATGACGAGCTTTGGGTCCGGCTTTTCCTGGGCGAGCGCTGTCCTGCGCTGGTAGGAGCTATGCCGCACTGCGTCTCGATCGCGCTGCCAGATAGCTGGATCTGAAACTCAAATACCTGATTTAATTTACCTTTTTTGATTCTGAAGAAGCGCTTGACGCAATAACGCACCGTGTTATTTTCGTCCTTTCCCCCATTTCCGCGCGGCCTGCGCGGGCCGGGCAACAAAGAAGGACACTCCGATGGCTGAACACGAAACACTCAGTGAAGCACGCGAAAGCCGCATCAACGAAGCCGTCCAATTCTTCGACGACGAGTTCCAGCGCGTTCAAAAAGAGTTGGGCGCGCGTCGGAAGTCGATCGAGAAGGAGTTCGCGAGCAAGCGAAAGACCGTGGAAAAGCGTACCCGCAAAGAGCTGAAGCGAATCCAGTTGGAACTCAAGAAGAACCCGATCGTCAAGCGAGCCGACACTGTCCGCAAGGACGTCACCAAGCAGGTCGAGACTCGCGTGGACTCCCTTCTAGGGTTGATGCAGGTCGCCTCCAAGTCCGACGTGCAACGAATCAACAAGAAGCTCACCACGCTGAATCGACGCCTGAAGGCGATCGAGGACCTCCGCAAGACCAACGGCAGCTCGCCTTCGATCTAGGAGCGCGATCCCAGAATGGGGTCGTGCGACGACGCAAACGAGTCCGCAGGATTCGCCCCTAGCCCCAAGAGCCGCCGCCCGACGGCAGTCGCGCGGCGGCTCTCTTGCTGGAGCTTCGGCGACGAACGGTCTGATGGGATTCTTTCGGCTAGGCTGTAGCCGACAAGCCGCTCGAGGACCCCCAATGGCCGGCTACACCAGCGTCGACTTCCTGCGCATCGATGAATTGCTCTCCGACGAAGAGATCGTCGCGCGCAACTCTGTGCGCGAGTTCGTGTCGAAAGAATTTCTCCCGCTGCTGCAGGAGCACATCCGGCAGGACGGCTCGTTTCCGATGCAGCTCGTACCGATCATGGGTGAACTCGGACTCTTCGGAACCAACCTCGAAGGCTACGGCTGTGCGGGCATGAACAACGTCGCCTACGGGCTCGCCATGCAGGAACTCGAACGCGGCGACTCAGGTCTGCGCTCGTTCGCCTCCGTGCAGGGATCGCTCTGCATGTATCCCATCTACACCTACGGGACCGAAGCCCAGAAGAAGCGCTGGCTGCCCGCAATGGCCGAGGGGCGCGATATCGGCTGCTTCGGCCTCACGGAACCCGACGCGGGCAGCCACATCGGCGGCATGCTCACCAAGGCAGAAAAACGCGGTGAGAACTGGGTGCTGAGCGGCACCAAACGCTGGATCACGAACGGATCGGTCGCGTCGATCGCGATCATCTGGGCGAAGACCGAAGACGGCGTCCGCGGCTTTCTGGTCGAGACGGACCGCCCCGGTTTCGAGGCCCGCGACATCAAGGGCAAATTCTCGCTGCGCGCGTCAGTGACTTCGGAACTCTTCCTCACAGACGTCGAAGTTCCAGCTGAGAACCTGCTGCCCGGCGCGAGGGGGCTCGCGGGGCCGCTCGGTTGCCTCAACCAGGCGCGCTACGGAATTGCCTGGGGGGCGATCGGCGCCGCGATGGCGTGTTACGACGAAATCCTGCGTTACTCGCAGGAACGCGACGTCCAGGGCGGACCTCTCGCCGGAAAACAGCTCACACAGGAAAAGCTCGTCTACATGCTTACCGAGATCACCAAGGCGCAACTTCTGATCCTGCGCATCGCGCGCCTCAAGGACGAGGGCAAGCTCCACCACACGATGGTCTCGATGGCCAAGCGCAACAATGTGGACATCGCACTCCAGATCGCCCGGATGGCGCGCGACCTGCTCGGCGCCAACGGCATCGTCGACGACTACCAGTCGATGCGGCACATGGTGAACCTCGAAACCGTCCGCACCTACGAGGGCACCCACGACATCCACACCCTGATCCTCGGGGAACACATCACCGGGATGCGAGCGCTCTAGCCGGATCCAGCGCCGCTCTAGCTGGATTCAGTGCAAATCTTTGGTGCCTGTCGTCGGCACCCGCAGACATTGCGCGGTGGGTTTCAGCTCTCAAAGGCCAATTTCGCTGATCGAATCGAGAGGTGTACGCTTCTCTTGCCTGTTTGTTAAATATCTGTATTTAAAGGCTTATTTTACTTTTTTGCGAAATCAAGGGTAGACGTCGCCTCTATGGATCGTGGTAATATTCCCTCAGGTGAGATGCCCACAGCTGCTATCTGATTCTGTACGGGTACTGGGAGAATTTCGATGATTTCGCACTTGGTTCGATTTGCATTCACCGCGCTGACGCTGGTCGGTTTCGCCGGCTCCGCACATGCGCTGGCGACGACGCTCGATAACTGTGACGCGATGGGATGTGAGGGTTCGACCCTCTTCCTCTCCATCGAGGCGGCAGCCGGTGGCGGCTTTGACGTGATCTACACGATCGACACCACCAATTACTACGGCAATCGGCTCGGATTCAACCAGGTCGGCTTCAAAGCGATCAGCAGCTGGACGACCGGTACGGTAACCAGCTCGCCCGTTGGATCGCTCACCAACTGGAACCCGGTCTACGACGACCCGATTAGCGTGGGCCCCCCGAACTCAGACGTCTGCCAGACCTCTGCCGGCGATGATACCGGCTGGGTTTGCATCCAAGGGTTCGTGAACGCCACAAGCCCCAAGGGTGAATACACCTGGACCTTCCACGTCGATGACGGGACGCTAATGACCGATACCTCCGAATGGAGCCTCGGCGGCCAGTACGCAAACGGGGGCGGGCGAACCCCCGGACAAATCTTCTCGGCAGAGGGCGGCGGCACGCCCCCCATGCCCGAGCCCACGGCTGCGCTGCTCTTCGGTCTGGGTGCGATCCTCGTGACGCGACGCGCACAGCGCCGCTAACCGCTTCGGTCGTCGAACTTCCAAGGGCCGGGTCCCAGCAAGGGATCCGGCCCTTCTCTTATGTAATTTCAGAGGGACGCGGGCTGCGCGGTAGGCCACGACAGCGCGGTCGACGGGCGCGCCAACCAATCGGACCCGAAGATCAGGGCCATCAGGGCCTAGTATGCGCGACCGCGTTGCCCATTGACGCGATATAGAAGACCGAGCCCAGAAATTCCCGCCACGAGCATCAGCCCGGCTCCAGGCTCCGGGACGAAGGTGAGCTTAATCACCCCGATGCTCCCGGTGTGATAATCGCCACCTTGCAAGGGGTTTTTCCAGCGGGTGAGCGCCGGACTCACCAACTGGATGGTTCCCGCACCATTGGCGGTTCGATTGTCGTACCCGGTGCGTTTCAGAACCGTCTCTTGAATTCCGCTAAGAGCGGTGACTTCAACCATCCCGGTCGTCCACGGGAATACGGAAGCCGTGACGTATCTCGGTGAGTAGTCGAAATGTTTTGAGTAGTGGTACGTGCGGATGATCTCCGTAGTGTAGGTCAGGCCTGCCGTCACCTTACCCGTCATGGTTTGGGCGCCGGCGCCGATGTGCTGCAACCTCCAAGGGGTAGCGCCCACCGAAGTGCTCGCACTCAAGAGGCCCCGATGCGTACGGTACTGACCGAGCAGGCGCATCGTCCCACCGAACTGATTCCCTCCAACTTTGACCCGAACCTTCGCGATGTCGCTCAAACTGCGCAAAACCGTAAAGCTGCCGGGTCCGCCGGCAGCTGAGAACGCTCCTGAGCCGTTCCTCAAGTCCGCGTACTCGATTTCGAAGTTGAAATTATGGGTTGTATGCGCGACCGGCACCGCGGTCGTCCTGAGGAATGAAGCTCCGGATGTCACCCGCGAAAGATCCGACATCGGGACCGTGAATGCCCTCGGATTGGCGGCGGTCCGCGCGGTCGATGCGGCTCCGGTCGTCACGAGGGCACCGCCTCCCGTCAGAGGGAGCCCCGCTTGCCTCGAGGCCGGCGCGCAGCCCGATGCCACATCGGGACTGCTATCTGAGTTCGTGTCGATGACTTTTACCTGCCCCCCGAACTTCGGAACGGTCAGCGAACCCGTAGTCGCGCCGGATGCGGAGGTGAAAATCCTGATTTCTTCGGCATGGTGGGGCGGAATGTCGCAATGGCGGCCGGACGGGATGCCGACGAAGTCTCCGGCAGCATCCGACCCGCGCGTGTGCACGATCATTTCGCCGGAATATAACTGGTTGCCCGCATTGGCGGATACCGCGAAACCCAATACCGACAGGGCGATCGCGATGATTCGGAAGAAACCCACTTGCGATGCTCCTCTCGATACATTTCCCAGGGGGTCCACTGACGGATCACTTCTCCGCGCAAGAACTGAGGGCAATCTGCGCTAGGACAAGAAGATCCGGGCCTCCATCACGCGCGTCGGCGCTGGCCGTTCACGCGACGCAAAATCGTGAGCGCCCCAATCCCGGAGACCAGCATTAGCCAGGCTTCGGGTTCTGGAACGAGTTGGAGTTTCAGCGTCGCGATGCTCCCCGTGTAATAGTCACTATGGGGATTCTGCCAGCGTGTGAGCGCTGGACTCACCAACTGGATGTTTCCCACACCGGCGGGCGTGCGATTGTCGTAGCCGGTCCGATTCAGCATCGTCGATTGCGGACCGCCTGTGGCGGTGACTTCAACCATTCCGGTCGTCCAAGGAAATACCGAAATGGTGGCGGTCCTCGCCGAGAAACCGAGCGGCCCATTGCCCTGGTGGTATGGGCGGCTAATCATCGTGGTGTACTTGAGACCGGTCACCTTACCCGTCGCGGTCGCGGCGCCAGCACCGATGTGCTGCAGATTCCACGGGGTGGCGCCCACCGAAGCAGTAATGGTATCGACGCCCCGATTCGTGTGATACTGACCCAACAGGCGCATCGTCCCACCAAATTGGTTCTTGCCAGCTTCGACGTGAACCCTCGCACCGTGCATGACCGAGAAGCTGCCGGGCCCTCCACCGTTCGAAAAACCTCCCGAGTCGTTTCTCAAATCTGCGTACTCGACTTCGAATTGGAACCAGGCATTTGCGTTCGTAAGTGGCAACCAGGTCGACCCGGGGAACGAAGTGCCCGCGGGAAACGAAGCGCCTGACGTCACCCGAGAGAGACCCGACTTCGGGATGGTGAACCCTCTCGGATTAGAGGCGGTCCGCGAGGTCAACGTACTGCCCGTTGTGGAAAGAGCACCGCCGCCCGTCAGAGGTAGTCCCGCGTGAAGCGAGGCGGGCGCGCAACCCGATGCCACGTCCGGAACGCTGTCCGCATTCGTATCGATGGCGGGTACCTGGCCGCCGAATTTCGGAATGGTCACCGTATAGGTGCTCATCGGAGAAGTGAGCATGGTGGTATGCTCGGCTTGATATGGACGAATGTTGCAATGGCGCCCGAATGGCACAGCGATAAAGTTACCGGCCGCATCCGAACCGCGCGTGTGCAGGATGATTTCGCCCGAATACAACTGAACACCGGCAGTCGCGCTCGACGCGAAGCCAATAACCAATAGTGTGAGAGCAAATGCTCGCCAGAAACCCATGTTTAGTTCCTCCTTCGATTCCATCGTTGCCGTGCATGGCACAGCGCGTCTTCCTGAACGAAAGTTCGACGTGGATCCCGAATTGGCTGCTTCGCCGTACTCACGAATGTCAAACGGAGCATTTGCTCCTGTATTGCACATGAATGTGCCTCGAGTGCAAATTCAGATTGTGAGTAGGCGAAGAAGGGCATTTAGTGACATGAAATTCATTGGAGACGTCACACTTTTTTCATTCAGTGCCGGAATTCTTCGAACTGATGGGATCGCTTGCATGAGACGCGCCGGGTAGCTGCTCATTGCTGAATGACCCGACTCGATTATCGCAACCAGGCCCTGCAGGCCCGCGCGGGCGATTGATCACCGGCATCGAATGCGCAAAAGCCCGCTTGCACCTATGATTGGCAACATCCCCTGACAATCTCGGGTCGCAATTGATTCCCCGCAGACTCCTCGTGCTCGGCACCTTGATCTTTGTCGGTGAGGCCATGTTCGGCCTGCCTTTCCATATTCCGAGATACTTTCGAGCAACCATCCTCGAAGTGTTTGGGCTGTCGAACGCCCAGCTTGGCGACCTGTTTGCCGTCTATGGCATCACGGCCACATTGGCCTATTTCCCCGGTGGCCCGCTGGCTGACCGCTTCCCCGCGCGAAAGCTGATGGCGATCTCCCTGTTCGCTACCGGGATCGGCGGGCTCTACCTATCGACGATCCCCGGGCCATTCGGAATGGCGGTCCTATACGGCTACTGGGGGGTGACCACGATCCTGCTGTTCTGGGCTGTGTTGATCCGAGCGACCCGTGATTGGGGAGGCGCCTCCGAGCAGGGACGCGCGTTCGGCATTCTCGACGGGGGCCGCGGCCTCGTTGCAGCCGGCCTCGCAAGCCTTGCGGTGATCGTTTTCGGTTGGTTCCTCCCGGCGCAGGCCGATCTCATGACCGCCGGTGAGCGACTCGTTGCGCTGAAAGCGGTAATCCACGCCTATACCGCTGCGACCCTCATCGCCGGCCTTCTATGTTGGATCTCGATACCGGATGAAGACAATCGGCGAGGGCTCCATCGAGCCCGATCATTCAGCAAGATCGGAAACGTCCTACGCGCGCCCCGCGTCTGGGCCCAGGCGATGGTCGTGGTCTGCGCGTACTGCGGCTACAAGGGCCTCGACAACTACTCGCTCTACGCCGTTCAGGTGCTCGGCATGAGCGAGCTCGACGCCGCGCGCTTCACCGCCGCAACAGCCTATATCCGGCCGATCGCGGCGATCGCAGCGGGATTGCTGGCGGACCGGTTCAATGCGCGCAGGGTGATCGGGGGCCTCTTCATCGCGATGATGATCAGTTATGGCGTGCTGTCAGAAATCGCACCGTCGCCCGATCTCGTGAATGTCCTCTACGCAAATATTTTCATCAGCTACTTCGGTGTGTTTGGCCTGCGCGGCGTCTACTTCGCACTGCTCGAGGAGACACGGGTTCCAAACGACCACACCGGTACGGCGGTCGGCCTGATCTCCGTCGTGGGATTCACACCCGAAATCTTCTTCGGCCCGATCTCCGGCCGCATCCTCGATCACTCTCCAGGCCTGACCGGTCACCTGAACTACTTTCTGTTGCTCACGGGAATCTCGGCCGTCGGCGTGGTGATCGTCCTGGTCTTGATCTCGCTGCTGAAGAACGCTCCAAAGCAGCCCGTCCATGAAACACATCGTAGAGCGTGGGGAAGAACCGTGTGACGGGGCGGGCAGCGCCCGCTGGCTCGTCTGGTCGATTGTCAACCGGTCAGTAGGCGATGCGCGTCGCGCGTGCGCTCTGGAATCGGAACGCCGACGGGGCAGCTGCCCAGACAGGGGGCGCTACACGAAGCGCAGACGGACGCGTTTGTTTGGAGCTGCGCGTAGAGCCGGGCTCCCTCTCGGTGCCAACCGTAATCTTCGGAATACATCCGATAGCGGAGCACATCTTGGATGGCGAGATTCTCGGGGCAGCGATCGAGGCAGGCGCCGCAATGCGGCGCGCAATAGCTGCCCAGGATTTGTTGGTCGTAGCGTTCGAGTACCGCGAGGTCGCCAGCGTTGACCTGACCGCCAGAGGCGGCCAGATACTCGTCGACGTGCTGCAGTTCGTAGAAGGAGATCACCGCGCACGAGACATCGGGATTGGATAGCGTCCAGCGCAAAGCGGCCTGCGAATACGCGTCGGCATCCTCGCGAAACCCCGCGAGGCCGTGATGTTTGGCACCCTTCAGGGTCTTCATCGCGACCACGCCCATGTCCTGCTCGCGACGCGCGCGCTCGATGAGACCGGGCAGCGCTGACCAGAGCCCATGGTGGTAGGCGACCATCATCACGTCGAAGCGCCCCGATTCGATCGCCGTCTCGACGACCTCGACGAGATTTGGCGTGTGGGTCGAAAATCCCAGGAAACGCACCTTTCCCTCTTGCTTTAGGCGATCGAATGCTTCGTGCGCATTTTCATCCATCAAACGCTCGACAGAGTCGCAGGAGTGGACGTGACATAGATCGACGTAGTCGGTTCCGAGGCGCTTCAGGCTGCCCTCGATTGCGGCCTTATAGGCCGCAACGGGTGATCCTGCGTGCAGGTGACCCGTCGGTGTGCAGAATTTGGTGGCGATGAAGAGGCGATCACGCTGGCCGCGCATCGCGTTCCCCATCGCGGATTCGCTGGCCGCGCCCGAGTAGTCGGGCGCCGTGTCGAAATAGTTCACGCCTCGCTCGATCGCAAGCCGACCGATCTGTTCGCCCTCTTCGCCACTGATTCCACCCGTACCGAGCACGATGTCCGACACCTGCCAGTCGGTGCGCCCGAGACGGCGATGGGCGCGAATCCGACTGCCCTTCCACGCCTCTTTCCACTCGGGATGCGTTTCCACGACGGTGTCACCGAAGATCTCCTCGAAGACCGGCTGCCAGCCGCGGCCCGCGCGACCCAGACCGAGCCAGCCGCGCGCCACGCCGAGACCGGCCACCAACGCGGTGGATACCAGTGCGGCCAGCGTCCCGAAGCCAAGGCCGGTCACAAAACGCCGCCGGCTCGGGTCGGTGGACGCGACCTGGGCTCGCCTCGCCGCACGCACCAGCAGAAACGCCACGGCACCGACCGCGAGCGAGATGATCGCTGCCAGCGCGAGCCCGGCACCTGCCCAAGCGAAGTCGGGCGCCAACCAGGTGAAGAGATCCTGCAGCTGCGCGCCGGCCGGGAAGGCGGTCTCATTCAGGCCAATCGCGGTCTTGTAGACCAGTGGGCCTGCAATCCACCAACCGACAGCGAGCGCGATCACAGTCGCGGCCAGAAACGCCAACCAGGGTTTCGAGAACACCGCTTCCCTCCTCTTTTCAGCCGCGAGAGTGGAGCGCCTCTGCTCTTCTCAGCCGAGCGAGTCGAGATCCACCCTGCCTCAGCTACGCCAGTGGAGCGAGTCGATTCTCACCCCGCCTCGGTCGTGCCAGGGGGTAGATCCCGCGCAATTATAGACTCAGAGCGGACAGTCCGGGCAAGCCAAAGGTCACTCGAAAAGGAGGCTCTTCGTCTCGCGAAAGGCGCTGGCCGTCCGCCACACAGGCTCCCAGAGCACGCGCGACGGCGCTACGGTAGCGCGGTGTCGAACGTGGTTCGCCCACTGGCTTTTCTCGCGGCACTCGTGCTCGTCGCTTGCACGGCCTCACGCGCGGAACCACCCGCCCGCGGCCTCCAGGAACTGCGGCGTTTCAAAGCCGCCGAAGCGCGCCAGGCCGTCGCGGTCGACGCGCACCACTTCTACGCGATCGACAACCGCGAGATCGGAAAGTACGACAAGCGCACCGGCGAGCGGGTCGGCGGCTATCTAGACCCGGAGGATGGCGGGATTCGCCACATGAACAGCGGCATCGTGTTCGACGGCCGCCTCTACTGCGCGAATTCGAATTACCCCGGCGTGCCAATGCTGAGTTCGATCGAGATCTTCGACACGGAGACCCTCGCGCACGTCGAGTCCCACAGTTTCGGAATGCTACCGGGATCGGCCACCTGGATCGATCGCCGCAACGGAGTATGGTGGGTTGGGTTCGGGAACTACGACGGGCGCGGCGGCATTACGGATCGCGGAACGGCGTGGACCGAGATCGCACTGTACGACGAAAAGTGGCGCCGCGTCGGGGGATATGGCTTCCCCGCAGAGGCCATCGAGCGCTTCGGCACGAGGAGCAATTCGGCAACCACGTTCGGCCCGGACGGCCTGCTCTACGCCAC
>PVMK01189011.1_pt2 | contig 32628 bp, 31 predicted proteins | sample 1853481 | NCBI WGS metagenome assembly PVMK01 (sample SAMN08533507, study PRJNA380276) | Marine sediment metagenome, whole genome shotgun sequencing project.
CGCGGTGCTGGCGATATTGACGACACGCCCCGATCCTGCTTCGGCCATCGCGCCAATTGCCGCCTTCGTGCAGTTGTATACACCGGTCAGGTTCACCGCAATCAGGCTGTCCCAAAGTGCGTCATCCATCTTGCCGAACGGCATTGCCTCGGCAGCCCCGGCGTTATTGACCAGGATCGTGACTGTGCCATTTTGCTCGGCTGCTGCAGCAAACGCAGCTGCCACCTGACCACGATCCGTGACATCTGCAACCTGCGACTCAGTCCCGAGTTCCTGCGCCTTATTCCGTAATCTCTCGGCATTGCGCCCCAACAGCGTGACGCGAGCGCCTGCCTCGGTCATCGCCTTTGCGATGGCCGCACCAATGCCGCTACCACCTCCGGTAACGACAGCATGCTGATCTGCAAACTGGTTCAATGAACCGTCCGCAGGGTGGACAGCGCATCGCCGAACACCTTGCCTTCCTCGTCAACCATCGCCGCTTTGTGCAGACGGCGCATGGCGCTTGCACGCTCCGCGGCGGGCAAAGCGCTAGCCGCTTCGATGGCGGCGCGATACCGTGTCAGGCCACGTTGATACGTATCGCCGTAACCTTTGACCATCTCGATGCAGTGTGCGATCGCAAGCGCATAGTCGTAATCTTCCATCGCTGCCTCGCATACCCGATCCGCCCAGTCACCGATCAGGGCTTCCTGGGACTTTGAAACGATAGGTGCCACGACGCCAGCGCCGGAATTTCGCCAAAATATGCAGGATCAGGAATCCGCTAATGTTGGTGGTCTTGATGTTGCGTCCGCTGCGAAAGAACGGCGCCAGAATTTTCCGCAATATCGTCGAGCGCAAGATCATGGCACCGAGCCAGGCCGGCAGCGTGTCGCAGATCTCCTCCAGGCGCGGATGAAAATACTCGACAACGTGAGCAGGTTGCTCCGGTGTCGCAGCGACCTGTTGTCGTATGCGCGTAATCCGTTCGCCGCGAGTTTTGAGATCAGCCACACGAATCGTGTCCTCGTAACACATCTGTAGTGCGAGTTGCCGCGCAACTTCCGTCGTCAACGCAAAACCGCGACTTTCACCGCCGTTTGCGCTATCGACCAAAAATACATGGTCCAGGCGATTGAGATAAGCCGATGCGTAGGCAGGGTCCTGGTAATCTAATGTGCGCAAAGCGCCATGCAATGCCATGTTTCTGACCTCTGATGGAAGCTCTGTCTCGATTCTTGCTTTGAGTGCTTCGCCATTTGCGCCTGCTGGCTGCGCCGCGGGCATTTCTGTTGCCAGCGGCGCCGATTCCTGACCGGCGCGGTCGTATCCCGCAGCGAATCCCTTGAGATTGGCCTCGACCTCCCTGCCCGAATGCCGAATCGTTGCTTCGTATGCATCGCGATCGAATGGCAACGCACCCGCACTCGCGATCGCTCCCAGCAATACCGAACTGATGACGCTGCCAGTTTCCTCGGCTGCTGCGTCCATGTCGAAGCTAATGAATTTCTTCGATGCTTTCGCTGCGGCGCGCGCGACCGGGGACTGATCCACGATACCATCGCCCAGCGCCTCTTTTTCTGCAATCGAGTAAATTCGGTGAGTGCTCGATATCAAAGTGGTGATATTCGGCGTCACAAACCCTTTTTGCATTGCGCGACCGGTTTCCGCCATCTCACCAACGACAACCAGGTCAACGTCACCCGGTACCGGGTACGGCGTAAACACGGGTTCCCGCCCCAATGCTTCAACACGATCCCTCGGAAACATCTCGACGCAATAAACCGTCGCCCCGGTCCTTTGTGCGACGCCGGCAACGAATGTCGATTGTGCGATATAACCGTTTGCCTCGGCCGTATCGACCAGCCATTTCGTCAGGACGCCGCCGCCCTGACCACCAACAGCAAGTATGGCGATGGATAACGGGCGTTCTCGGGAATCGAGCATGACGGTGACGAATTCGGCCGTCAGGCCATCCGCAGCCGGTGACGATCCGCGCGACTTTGCAGCCAGCCGATTGTGCCTCGCCTTATGCGCCACAGCGTTCGATCGAGCATACCCGGATTGAAAACGATCTGCGCCTTGTAAAACGAGGGACACAGCACCGCCTCATGCGCTACCTCGCCGCAGTTGCCGCAACCCACGCAACTGTTGTCGACAAAAGAAATTGCCTGCCTCTTGAGCGGATCCGGATTGGGTTTGACCGTCAACGATGGGCATCCGCTCAGGCGAATACAGGCGTGATCGCCGGTGCAGGTCTCTTCATCGACGCCAAATCGGTCTGTGACCATTCGCTTGCCATCGTTGACCGCCTTCGCGAAACAGCGGTTTCTCCCGGCGCTGCTTGTTCAACATGCATTCCGACTGCGCGATCAGCACCTTCGGCCCGGTCCCTTTTTTCGTAATCGCTTCCTTTAATGCCTTGCGCATCTCACCGATGTCATAGGTTCTGACGGTCTTGGTCCACTTGCCGCCAACACCTTGCACAGCCTTTTCGATTGGATGCTGCGTGCTGCGGTTTTCCGTTGACCCTTGGCTCGACAGGAGCTTCTGCCCGCCGGTCGCGGCAGCATAGTTGTTATCGATGATGACTGTTAAGCCGTCGCTCTTGTTGAAGACGGCGTTGCCGATGCCGCTGGTTAATCCGTTATGCCAGAAGCCACCGTCGCCCATGATCGAGATCGCGGCCGGCTGCTTTCCGTGTTGAACGCCGCAGCGCCCGGCTGCGCCGAGCCCGTAGCCCATGGTCGTATTGCCGATATTGAAAGGTGGCAATGCTGCAAAAAGGTGACACCCGATGTCGCCACTGATATGGAACTCACCGAGCTCCTCCTGCAGCAGCTTCAGGCTCGCGAATACCGGCCGTTCCGGGCAACCGGTGCACAAGCCCTGGTGGACGCGGCGGCACATGCGGTTCGATATCATTAATGAATTCCGCCACGAGCTGCAGCGGGTCCTCCGGCGCCTTGAACTTTCGATCGAAATTTTCCAGGAAGTCGACGACGCCCGCCCGCAGGACCTGGCTGGTGTATTCCCCAGCCATCGGCAGCGCACCCTTGCCGATGAGTTTCGCCTTGCAACCGGACTGGCGCAGCACCGTGTTGAGCGCCTGCTCGATGTAATTCGGCTGGCCTTCTTCCACCAGCAGGACCGCACGTTTATTGCGACAGAACTCGTTGATCTCGTCATCGATCACCGGGTAGGCGACATTCATCACGTACATCGGTATTTGCGTGCCGCCGAATGCATCGGCGACGCCAAGTCGCTCCATCGTACGCAGCAACGTATTGTAGAGGCCGCCCTGCACGATGATCCCAAGATCATCGCGCTCGCCTTCGAACACTTCATTGAGACCATGTGCCTTGATGTAGTCCACTGCCGCCGGCCAGCGTTGGTTCACTTTTTCCTGTTCATGCATAAACGACGCCGGCGGCAACACAACCCGATTTACATCACGCGTCGGATGCTCCAATGCTTCGCGCAATGACATCGCCGGCGCGCGATTGTCTTTGGCAATAAACCTGCCGTGAACATGACAGGCCCGCAGGCGCATTTGCAGGAAGACCGGTGTGTTACTCGCTTCGGACAATTCGAAGGCATGCTCGACGGCAGCCACAATGCTTGGGACGTTTGGCCGCGGATCGATCATCCAGATCTGGCTTTTCATGGCGAACGCATGCGAGCGTTCCTGCATGATGCTCGAGCCTTCACCGTAGTCTTCGCCGATGATGATAATCACCCCGCCCTTGACACCGCCCGACGCGAGATTGGCGAGTGCGTCGCTCGCAACATTTGTGCCGACGGTAGATTTGAAGGTCACGGCGCCGCGCAGCGGATAATTCACCGAAACCGCAGCCATCGCAGCAGCCGTCGCCTCACTGGCGCTTGATTCGAAGTGCACGCCAAGTTCCTTGAGGATTTCCTGCGAATCCGACAGCACATCCATCAGGTGCGAGATCGGTGCGCCCTGGTAGCCGCCGACGTAGGCAACGCCGGATTGCAACAAGGCCTTGGTAATCGCGAGGATGCCCTCGCCCGCAAACTCCTCGCCCGCAGTTAGCCGGAGTTTTTCTACTTCTTTTTTGAAGGACCGTTCCGCCATGCGCCAAGTGTATACAGTTTGATTCCAGCAGGGGACCTGTCCGCCAGAACTGGTTGGTGCTCTGAATTTACCGGTCCTGGCGGCCGGCCATCATAACATTTTAACTATGAAATATTTAAGCATGAGTTAATTATCAATGCCACTCCTTTACGATACGGAAACGATTCGATTTGCGTGAATTACGTATCGTATTTGATGCCCAGGGCAATACAATGGGAGTCTCGGGAGATCCAGGGCGTCGATGTGAAACAAGAGCACCACATCAAGACGGTTCCGTCGTATTGCTATAACTGCGTCGCAGGCCCGTGCCTCATGAAAGTGAAGGTAAAGGACGGGGTCGCGTGCGAGATCCTGCCTAACCTGGATGCCGAGGGGATTCATCCCGCCAACGGCCGCTGTTGCGTCAAGGCATATGGCGCCATTCAAAAAACCTACAATCCCAATCGTGTGCTGACGCCCATGAAGCGCACCAATCCCCGCAAAGGGCGCAATGAGGATCCCGGATTCGTCTCGATTTCGTGGGACGAGGCACTGGATACGATCAGCGAGCGACTTGCGGACATCAGGAAAAAAGGTCTGATCGATGACGCCGGCCTGCCGCGGGTCGCGGCAACATTTGGCATGGGTGGTACGCCGGTGAGTTATATGGGGACCTTTCCTGCCTTCCTGTCCGCCTGGGGACCGATAGATTTCAGCTTCGGCTCCGGCCAGGGCGTCAAATGCGTGCATGCCGAACATCTTTATGGCGAGTACTGGCACCGCGCTTTCATCGTCTGCGCCGACACACCGCACACTCATTATATTTTGTCCTTTGGAGCCAACGTCGACGCAACGGGCGGTACCTGCGCCATCACGCGCCATGCGGACGCCAGGGTCCGTGGCGTCAAGCGGGTCGAGATTGAACCGCATATGTCGGTCACTGCTGCAGCCTCCTCCGAGTGGCTGCCGATCAAGCCGAAAACCGACAACGCCTTCATGTTTGCGATGCTGCACGCGATATTGCATGAACATACGCGCGATGAACTCGACCTGCCGTTTCTGCGCGAGCGCACGGCCTCTCCTTACCTGGTCGGTCCGCGTGGCCTGTATTTGCGGGATGCGCAATCACGCAAGCCGCTGGTCTGGGATCTCAATTCGAATAGCGCGTTGCCATTCGACACACCGGGAATCGATATCGCACTCGAAGGACGCTTCAGAGTCGACCGCGCCATCGACGTTGGCGCGGACGACGACGTCGATACTCACATCAACGTGGATGCCGAAACGGGGTTCTCCAAACTTGCAGCACATCTCGCTCAATACACGCCCGAATGGGCCAACAGCATATGCGACGTGTCTGCCGCAACGATCCGCCGTATTGCTGCTGAATACCTGCAACACGCATGCATCGGTGAAACGATCGAAATCGATGGCAAAACCCTGCCGTTTCGCCCGGTCGCGGTCACGCTGGGCAAAAACGTCAACAACGGCTGGGGCGCCTACGATTGTGTCTGGGCACGCACGGTTCTCGCCATCCTGGTTGGCGCTCTCGAGGTACCCGGCGGCACCATCGGTACGACAACAAGACTCAATCGGCCACAATCGAATCGCCTGAAAAGCGTCACTCCGGGCGTCGATGGTTTTATGGCAACGCGGCTTAACCCGACCGACAAAAAGAACTGGGCGGCCAAACCGGTCGGCCGCAACGCGCACACCACACTGGTACCCATTGTCGGTGACTCGAGCTGGAGCCAGGCGCTGGGTCCAACGCACCTGGCCTGGATGTTTACCCGCAATCCGCCGGCTGGCTGGCCTGAACCGACCTATCCGGATTTGTGGTTTATCTATCGCAGCAATCCTTCAATCTCTTTTTTCGACACGGAAGAATTGGCGAAATGTGTCGCCCGCATGCCGTTCATGGTCGCTTTTGCCTACACACCGGACGAATCGAATCACATGGCGGATATTCTGCTACCCGATGCGACTGACCTCGAAAGCACGCAGCTTATCCGCATGGGCGGTACCAAGTTCGTTGAGCAGTTCTGGAAATACCAGGGAGTAGCGTTACGCCAGAAGGCCGTGGAACCGTGTGGCGAGGCACGCGACTTTACCTGGATTGCGACCGAGCTTGCGCGACGTACGGGCCTGTTGGAAGGGTATAACAACGCGATCAATCGCGGCGCCGGAGGAATGCCCCTTAAGGGCAACGACCACGATTTTTCGCTCGCGCCGGACAAGGTGTACGGGGTCGAGGAAATCTGGGACCGGGCTTGTAAAGCGGCCAGCGCCCGCTACTCGGACGGCAATGAAATTCACGGTCTTGATTGGTTCGAGGACAAGGGTTTCTTCGTGACACCCTTCAAACAGATTGACTGGTACCTGTATCCAACCATGGTCGAGCAGAAGCTGCGCTTCGAGCTTCCCTACCAGGAGCGCTTGATGCGGGTCGAGCAGGATTTGGGCAACCGATTGCATGAACAGGGCATTCACTGGTGGGACCAGCAACTGGAAGAGTATGCGGCGCTGCCGAACTGGTGGTAGGTTCTCGGAACCGGGGATCGCGCTGTCGAGAATATGGGGGCAGACCCGCAGCAATACCCGATGTGGTTAATCTCCACCAAGAGCATGCAATACGCCTCCGGCAATAACGTATCGATCCAGCTCATGGACGAGGTCAGTCAGAATGTTCGGGGCCATGGCCGGATCCTGATCAACTCCGCGACCGCCAGGGAACTGGGCCTCCAGCAGGATGACTGGGTGGAGCTTCGCTCGCCGATCGCGAAAACACGGGGGCGCGTGACCTTGTCAGAGGGAGTGCGCCCCGACACGCTGGTCGTGCCAGGACAATTCGGCCATTGGGCTACGCCGTTTGCCAAAGACTTGAAATTTCCCAGTCTCAACAAGCTCGCACCGATGTCACTGGATCTCACCGATTCGACCGGATCCGGCGCGGATATCGTGCGCGTCTCCATCACGCCGTTGAAGGATGCGGCATGACCCGGTATGTGATGGTCGCCGACCTGCGCCGCTGTGTCGGCTGTCAGACTTGCACGGCCGCCTGCAAATTGGCCAATGGCACGCCACCCGGTGTGCAATGGCGTCGCGTGCTGGACATGGAAGTCGGCGAATACCCGAACGTGCAGCGTGTGTTCATGCCCACCGGCTGCCAGCACTGCGCCAAACCTCCGTGTCTCGATGTATGTCCTTCCGGTGCGACCCACCAACGCAGCGACGGCATCGTCGACATCGACTACGACCTTTGCATCGGTTGTGCAAGTTGTGCGGTAGCCTGTCCCTACGGCGCACGTTACATCGTAGACGAGCAGCAATATGCCTATGGTGATGCGCCGACCGAAGATGAGTTAGTCGCCGGCAATCCCGACTACGTCGGTGTCGCGAGCAAATGTAATTTTTGCGTCGACGTGATCGACGCAGGTGTTGCCAAAGGCCTGACGCCGGGTGAGGATCCCGAAGCAACGCCACGTTGCGTCAATTCCTGCATCTCCGGCGCAATGACATTTGGCGACATCGATAATCCGGACAGTACTGTCAGCAAGTTGTTGCGCGAAACGAAGCACTACCGCCTGAAAAAGAACGAAGGCACATGCCCGGGCTTCTATTACATTTGGGATGGACTGGAATCGTGAACTGGGGTACGACACATCGGCTGCAAAGCTATTGGGATACGCGTGCCGCCTGCAACTTTATCGGCGGAGGAAGCGGCAGCAGTTTATTGTTTTGGGCTGCACTGGGACTGATCACCGGACTCCCGTATGTCGCTGCGGCATCGATCGGGCTCATGCTGGTTGCCTTCGGACTCATCATGGTCTGGCTTGAAACCGGCAAACCGTGGCGTGCATTCAATCTTTTTTTTCGCCCTCAGACCTCATGGATGACACGTGAGGGAATTGTCGCGCTACCGCTTTTCGCAGCGGGCGCCCTCTCCATTTTGTTTGCTGCAGACCTCGTACCAGCACTTGTATCAATGCCACCCGCAATTCTCGCTTCACTAACGGCGGCACTGGGGCTGGCTTTTCTCTATTGCCAGTTGCGTATTCTGCAGTCAGCACAAGCTCTGCCAGCCTGGCGCGAACCGTGGGCGATGCCGTTGCTTGGCCTGAGCGGACTCGCCGAGGGGTTGGGACTCTACCTGGTCGTGATGGCATTCCTGGGGATCGTGCCAATCGCGCTGGCGGCCGTAGCTTTGGTGCTGATTATCGCGCGCGCACTTGCATGGCAGCTTTACCTCTCGGCACTGCGTAATTCGGCCACTCCCGCACCAACATTGGCGGCGCTCGATGCGATGCGCAACGGGTTCCTGATCATTGCTCATGGTTTGCCGGTGGTCCTGATCGCATTTGTTTTTGTCTGGCCAAACATGGCGATACCTCTTTCGGCGCTGGCTGGCGCGACCGCGGCTCTGGGTGGTTGGTACCTGAAGTTTGTCATCGTTACCAGGGCCGGCTATATACCCAAGTTCGCAATCCCGATACCGCCGGTCCGGGGCCAACGCGGATCAACCGGTGACGTGCACTGAAACACGCATCGAATGGAGATCAAGATGAACGAGAAACTCGAAACCGGCCTGACCCGCAGCGCCCGAATAAGCGTGGATGACGGTCGCACGATCAGCTTCATGGGTGACGAGGGTCGCGTTTACGCAACGCCGGAACTGGTGCGCGATATCGAGATGACCTGCCGGGGATTTGCTGCTCGAGGTCATTGATACCGGTCAGGATTCTGTCGGCACGCACATTGATGTGTCGCACATCGCCGCGACGCCCATTGGAATGTGGGCCGAAATCAAGGTCACAGTGACGGCCATCGATGGTCGGGCAGTTACCTTTGAAATCGATGCTCGCGATCCGGTTGAGCAGATTTGCCACGGTAAACACAGCCGCTTCATCGTCGATATAGCGAAGACCATCGCACGTCTCAAGGAAAAAGCGGACGCGGCCGCCGCTGCCTGATGCATAACGACGGAGTTGACCAGCCGCCCTGAATTTGGGTTCGGGTTATGCGTTGTCGCGCTGGTCGATCACCCGCAATGCTTTGCCACTGGAACGTGGCACGCCACCAGGTTCGACGATGTCCGTCAGCACGCTTACGCCTACATAGGCCTTGATATCGTGCTGCAGCGCTTCGGCAACGGCACAACAACGATCGTCGGAGGTACTCGGCCGACGCTCCACCCTGACAGTCAATTGGTCAAGCTCGCCTCGATTGCGGATGATGAGTTGGTAGTTCGCTGAAAGCTCATGCTGCTTCAGGACCTGCTCCTCGATCTGGCTCGGGAACACGTTGACACCCCGTATTATCATCATGTCATCGCAACGCGACGTCACTCTTGCCATCTGCCGCATCCCGCGAAGCCCGCCGGGTTGCAATCGGCTGAGGTCATGGGTGCGATAGCGAATGATCGGCAGTGCCTCCTTGGTCAACGAGGTCAGCACCAGTTCGCCGTGTTCGCCATCGGGAAGCGTTGCGCCGGTTTCGGGATCGACGATCTCGGGATAAAAGTGATCTTCCCAAATGGTAAGCCCACCCGGGGCACCGACGCATTCAACGGCCACGCCCGGCCCCATTATTTCTGATAGTCCATAGAGATCGAATGCCTGCAAGCCGCACCGCGTCTGCAATCGGTCACGCATCGCCTCGCTCCACGGCTCTGCACCAAAAATGCCGATCTTTAGCGATGACCCGGCGGGATCCATGCCCTCGTGCTCGAATTCATCAGCGATGGCCAGCATGTAGGATGGTGTGCCCATGATGATGTCGGGACGGCAATCGTTGATGAGTTGTACCTGGCGCTCGGTGCGGCCACTGGAAACGGGAATGACGGTGGCGCCGAGTGCCTCTGCGCCGTAATGAGCGCCCAGGCCACCGGTAAAGAGTCCATAGCCAAACGCGATGTGGATCTTGTCTCCCGCTTTGCCGCCACAGGCCGCGATCGAGCGCGCGCATAATTCTGCCCACGCATCCAGGTCGTTGCGGGTATAGCCGACTATCGTCGGTTTGCCGGTGGTGCCACTGGAGGCGTGCAACCTCGCCACCTGTTCCATGGGTACGGCGAACAGTCCGAACGGGTAGTTGCTGCGAAAATCCTCCTTGTTGCTGAACGGGAAACGCCTGAGGTCAGACAGCTCCGTGAAATCCGCTGGATGAATCTGCAGGGCATCACACTTGTCGCGGAAACTCGGCACATTCTTGTAGGTATGTTGGAGTGTCCACCGCAGCCGTTCGCATTGCAGCGCTCTCAATTCATCGGCGCTCGCCGGCTCAATTGACGCGACAGTTACCCGATCATGCGTTGCAGCCATCATCATGGCCTAGCCGTGCTCCCATACCGGAGTTCTCCTGGCGATAAACGCAGTCAGTCCCTCCACCGCATCGTTTGTTTGCATCAGTTTGCCGAGATACAGCGTTTCCAGTTCAGCAAGGCGCTGCTGCACTTGTGCCCGGACTCCGCCGCGAACAGCTGCCGTCGCATGCCGCAATGAGACTGCGCTCAATGGAGCGAGGTGCTGGTCGAACCAGGCAAGGGCGGCAGCCACGGGATCATCGTCGATACTGTTAACCAGGCCGATTCGATACGCTTCTTCGGCGTCAATACTGCGACCGGACAGGAGCAGCTCTTCGGCCCTCGCCTGTCCGATGCGCATTGGCAACAGGCAGGACGCGGCGGGAGCGAAGACGCCCAACTTGATTTCAGGCTGACCCATATTCACATCGGGCCCGGCGAAAATCAGGTGCGCGGCCGCGGCGACCTCGAGCCCGCCGCCGAGACATTGCCCATGTACTGCCACCAGAATCGGTACAGGACTATCGACCATACGCAGGATAAGTTGGTGAAAAGATTTGAGCATGGCGGCGCACTGATCAGGAAGATGCTCCTCGACACTCGCCCCGAAACTGAAATGGGGTCCCTCGGCACTGAGCAATACTGCCTTGAGACTGTCATTGCCTGCGTGCTCCGCGAGCGCGCTGTCGAGCGCATGGATCATCGTGGCATCAATAATGTTGGCCTTGGGGCGGGCAAGCTGCAATTCCAATAGCTGGCCGTCCCGTTCGAGTGAGACCTTGAGTGGCATGTCGGTCATTATTCCGCCTCCGGAATGAGGATTGCGCGACGTGTCATGCGACCGTCGTGTACTGCATCAAAAACCTCGTTAATTGCCTCGAGCGGTTTGCGTTCCACGAATGGCAGGAGTTGGACCCGTTTATCGAGCACCAGGTCGAGTGCGGCCGGGTAAAGGGCCGGTTCACAACCCCAGTTGCCCAACATGCGGGCGTCGAAAGCCATCAGGTTGGACATCCGGATCTCAACTTTGTCCATGGTGAAGCCGATAACGCACAGTGTGGAGCCGTAGGTCATCAGTCCGTACGCGGTTCGTTGTCCGGCTGCCGAGCCGGAGCATTCAAAGATGATGGACTCGGTCTTGCGCAGACCGTTTTCCCTGGCGAAATTGCGCACCGATTTCTTGAGATCCGGAAATGCTAGTTCTTTCGCGTTCAAAGTCAGCGCCGCGCCGAAGCCGCGGATGACATCGAGCTTTTCCTGATCGATATCGATGGCCACCACGTTAGCGCCGAGTGCATTGGCGATCTGTACCGTGTATCCGCCGACACCGCCGGCCCCGACGACGATGGCAAGGTCCCCGGTCGTCAACCCGGACCTGACCACAGCCTGGTACGGGGTGGTTACGGCGTCGGCAACGACGGATACATCGGCGAGTTCCAGGCCGGCATCTTTCAGGCGAGCCTCGTCGACGGGACAAAGGCCGAAAGCGGGCACCTGGACGTGGGTGGCAAATCCGCCCTGAATATCGTTGCCCGGCATCTTCTGGTTCGGGCAAATTGCGTAACGCCGCCGTTGACAGGCATCGCAACTACCGCAGGGAATCACGGCAGGAATGATGACGGCTTTGTCCATCCAGTCAGCGGTGTCGTCAGCCGTCGCTACAACCCGGCCGCTGATCTCGTGACCCAGGGCAAGTGGCAATGCATGGCGTGTCTGGACGTCGTCATAAAAGAATCCGAGATCGGTGTGACAAACGCCACATCCCGCCACTTTGACGACAACTTCTCCCGCCTCCGGCGGCAACGCATCGAAGTTCTCGAGCAGCAACGGTTCATGGCGGGCGTTCATTACCCAGCGATGTGTGGATCCCATCATCGTTCGTCCTCCACGCCGTGGTCATCAATCAATTCGAGAAGTACGCCGTTCATTTTCTTCGGGTGCAGGAATGCGAATTCGCCATCGCGAAAAGGTCGTGCGCCACCAATAAATGGATAGTCCCGGGAGCCGAGTTCGTCCATCGCGTGCCGCGTATCGGGCACAGCGAAACTGACCAGCATCACTCCCTCACCACGCTTCTCGATGAACCGGGCAACGTCACCGTCGGGTGACGTCGATTCCATGAGTTCAAATCCCACCTCCCCCAGCCAGTACCTCGCTACTTTTATTTTCTCCGGCTCGTCGACGTACTCGTCATCCGGTGCGGATTTGCCGAGCACCGGTTCCCAAACCTTGCGTGCCTGCTCGAGGTCTTTGACCGCGATACTGATGTGATCGATTTTGTTGACCTGCATGGTGACTCCTCACGCGTTACGCGCTGCTACATCAGCCCTAACTCGAGTCGCGCAGCCTCAGTCATATATTCGGGCTTCCAAAACGGCTCCCACACGACTTCCATCGTTACGCTACTGACTCCGTCAACCGCTGCAATGGAATGCTGGATCCAGCCCGGCATTTCCTCTGCAACCGGGCAAGTGGGTGCGGTGAGGGTCATGATGACCGTGACCTCACCTGCGTCATTGATCTGCAGGCTATAGATCAAACCGAGGTCGAAAACACTGACAGGAATCTCCGGGTCAAATACGCGTCGTATCGCCTCTACCACCGCGGGTTCCAGCGCAGACGGGCACGTACCTTCGAGATAAGGCACGAGCATCTCATTCGTTTCGGCGGCCATCATTCCCACGGCCTTAACTGGGCTCACCTGGCATCATCATCACCATTCAACCATTCAGTTGTTGATATTTCTCGAGCAGTTCTTCCTCTGTCTCCCGAAAATCCGGATTCGGCACGATGCATTCGTCGACCGGACAGACGAGCTCGCATTGGGGCTCATCGTGCGCACCCACGCACTCGGTGCACTTAAACGCGTCGATAATGTAGATCGGGTCGCCGATGGATATGGCCTCGTTAGGGCACTCAACCGGACAGGCGTCACAGGCAGTGCAGTTTTCAAGAATTTGTAATGCCATCGTCGATTCTTCCTTTTTTCAATACCGTCAAATTACGACGCTTTTGCAAATCTGCCCTCGGCCTCGAGCTTTTCGTAACGGAATACTCCCCACAACGCTGCACCGATTGCTCCTGCGTAGGGCGAATCCGGGTGACTCCTCACAGTGACATTGATTTTCTGCTCTTCGATGGACTCCTGAAGTGCGGCGATCAGGCCGTCATCCAGGGCCAGGCCGCCGGTAACCAACGTAACCCCGGCCGGCGCCTTGATAACGCGCAAGAGTTTTGAGAGCCGACCCGCCATCGCAAGATGAATGCCTTTGATGATGTTTGGGCCCGAAATGCCGCGGGACACCATGTTGATGACATCTGTTTCCGCGAGCACCGCACAAATCGTCGACACCGTCTCGGGGTCATCCGCCTGCTGCGACAATTTGCCGATTTCGCTTTGTGCAATACCGAGGTAACGCGCAATATTTTCCAGAAATTGGCCTGACCCGGATGCACACTGACTCGTCATACGATAACCGAGCACTTTGCCCCGTTCGTCCATTTTGACGGCGCGCCCGTGCAGGGCACCCATATCCAGAAGCGAGCGTGCCTCCGGGTCCAGGAATATTGCGCCACGCGCATGGGTGGTCATTGAATAGAAATGGCCGGTGCTGAATCGAATGCTTTCACCATCACCGGTCGTGGCCGTGTAGTGCACTTGGCCAGGCTCGAGACCGGCATCCTGCAAGACGCCGTCAAAGGCGGTCCCGGCAAGTTTAATCGGATCGCGCTGGCGAATCTTGTCGTTACGGCGTGCCAGCCACTCCGTCTTGCCATTCTCAATGCGAAACAGCACGGTCTTGACGGCACCGCTACCCAAATCCAGTCCGACCGCGACAGTCATCCTGCTTCTCCATCGCGACGCGCAAATTCCGCCGCACCCAGCGCGCCGGTGTAGATTGAATCCGGATTGATGTTGATGTGCATATCGCCATAGTTGTCCTTGACGAGTTTCCTGAGTTCTTTGACGGCAGCTTCGTTCTTGGCCACACCGCCGGTAAACGTAAATTGATCGCTGATTCCTCCCGACCGGGAAATGATGGACATTGCACGCAGGATGATCGAACGATGTAGTCCGGCCAGGATGTCGGAACGCTTCTCGCCCATCGCGAGCCGGTCCCGCAATTCGGCGCCCGCAAACACCGTACAGGTTGAATTGATTCGGACTTTCTTGGTCGCCTTCATCGCCATCGGACCGAGTTCGTGAACGCCAACATTCATTTCGTCAGCGATGTAGCCGAGATAACGGCCACATCCGGCGGCGCAGCGGTCGTTCATCTGGAAATTGACGACGATGCCGTTTTCATCGATCTGGATGCCCTTGGTATCCTGCCCGCCGATGTCCAGAACCGTACGCGTGTCCGGATACATGAGATGCGCGCCCAGGCCGTGGCACAGAATCTCCGAGCGAATCTGTTCTTTGGGAAACGGCAAACGTACCCGTCCGTATCCAGTGCCTACGGAATAGCTTTCTTCCAGTTCGATGTCGAGCGCGGCGTCGATCGGCGCTTTGATTCGCTCCGCGGCGATCGGCAGGCTAAGCCCGTCTTTGATCGCACGATCGAGTGCACGCAGAAATTTTTCTTCGATGTTGCCACGCGGTGGTGCGTTTTCCACGTCGATGATGGATTTGTCGTACAAGTTGACCAATGCATCGAAGTCGAGGCCCATTTCGCTTGCCACATCCTCGGAAATCAACATGTATTCGGAACCGGCAAGGTCGCGGAAGAAGTCGGACTTTCTTTCGGCGCCGGGCGCATAAAGACTGGTGATCTGGATTGCCATGCGATCGAAAACCTCGTCCAGAGCCTCCTCCAGCGCGCTGCTGATTTGAGCAAATTGCTCATCCTCGGCATTGTGCCGGCAATTTTTTTCCAGGTGCCCGAGCTGTTCCAGTGTCAGCTCGAGGCGAAACTTGTTTTCCAGTGCAACAATGATTGAGTCGATATGATTCTCGAGTTCGGGAATTTCGGCGAGTGCCCGGCGTAACAAGGTCAACCGTGTACTCGTAAATGCCTCCAGCTTTGATACCCGCGTGGCCGTGTCGTAGTTGGAGCGCGAGTTGGTAATGCCGCGCCCCAGCACTTCACCGGTCGCATCCATGACCACCGCTTTGCTCGTGGTTGAGCCCAGATCGATGCCGACATAACATTTCATTAAGTGTTCTCCGATGCAGCGCTATGCTGCAGCAGCGGTAGCCCGTTTCTGCTCGATCATCTGGAAGTAACTCTCCAGGCGATTCTTGACGTTGGCAGCTGAAAAATACCGGGGGTCTACAAGATCGGTCTCGATGAACGCTCCGGGTTTTCCGGTACGCTTCTCGATCTCCCGCATGAGCAGGAGTTGACCCGCCGAAAAGCTGTTGCAACTCTTGATCGAGTTAATCAACAGACCATCGGCCTGATATTCGTTGACATATTTCTCCAGCAGATCCGCACGCTGGCCCAGGTTGCGATTGGTGTAGCAACCCAGGCAGTAGTCCGCCAGTGTCTCGAGGGGGTGGTCTGGATCGTGGCGAAAGCCCAAGTCGTAAACGCCGCCAACTTTGGTATAGGTGCTGGCGACCACGACGGCTCCTTCGTCGTAAAACATCTTCCAGAATTCACGAAAACTGGTCCAGTTGGGTGGGCCCTCGACGACGAGACGATACTTTTCTTCAGCCATATCGCCTTCCGGCGTAATCGGCCCTTTGCCCGCAGCAAGACGATCCTCGATTTCAGTGCGTAGTGTCTTGTAGTAATCGACCGCCTTCTGCGTTCCGCGGAAGGCCGTAAATATCGGTCCGATGTAGTAGACGCCACCGAAATATGCATCGATGGGCGAGCGCACATGCTTTGCGCTTTCCATCACCCACACGAAATCATCCTCGGCCGCCGCTGAATTCCTTAGGTTTTCGCGCAAGCGATCAATGTCGAACTTCACACCGCTGACACGCTCCATCGCAGGGATGACGGTTTCTTTAAGTTGCTTGACGACATAGTTACGCATGTTGTCGGTGATCACGCCGTCACCCTGGTATGGCACGTGCAACATTGCAGTTTCGCAGCCGTATTCATGACGCAGCAGCTCGAACCACTTCATGAAGGTGAAACAGCCCGTGTACGACAACATCAGCAGATCCGGTGGTGGCATCGGCTTGCCGTTCGGCGCGATACTGCCCTTGCTCATTGAGCCGATATCCGCTTTCACGTAAGTGCAGACATCCTCCGAATGCCCCATCTTTTCTGCCTGCATGACCAGCATGCCGCTCTTCTTGCGCATGCCATTGTTGATCGCATTGATCTCCGGCAGATTGTTCAGCATGTCAAAACACATGATGAGTTCGTTAAGATTGCCCGGCACGAAAGTAGAAGTGATTTTGCGGCCGGTTTCCGGGGCGCTCGTCAGGTTGTCGAAATTTTCCGCGATCATCGCCTTTTGCTTCAGCATCGACGATTCCTTGACAACAGTTTCAGTTTCTTTCTGGTTCACGCTCAGCTCCACAACTTGATGGAATCTGCGAAGGTGCCGGCCTGTTCCCTGATTGGCTGCATCTGTCCCGAATTCTCTGCGTATTTGAAAGCGATGTAGGGAATGTCCTGCTCGGTTAGTTTGTCGACCAGCATGGGTCGTTCCAGCAGTGCGGGATCGCAAAAACTGGCTGCGGAAAAGATCACGCCTTCCGCGTCATAGTGCTTGACCGATTCCAGCAGTTGTTTACCGACTTCTTCGTCGCTGGTGCAATATTTCGCCGCCGTGTCGGCGGATTTATGCAGGAACGCAAGCGCCAGGTTGAGTAACGGATCACCGGAAGTACTTACATCTTCGAGCAACCATCGATTGACCAGCATGTAGTCGTCGTCAACGATGTAGCAACCTGCCATCTCGATCGACTTGATCAGGTTGAGTGGCGGCTGTTCACAGAATGCACCGCTTACGATGACCCGGCAGTTGTCACGCATCGGTCTTTCTTCCCGCTGTGCTGCAGCAAGATAATCAATGAGCAGCTGGTTGTGTTCCTCGACCGGCAATAGCATGCCGGCGCGCATGAGCAGGTAAACCTCTGAAGTCGGGGCGCGCTCCGGGTGTGTCGAGCGAAACTCGTATACCTCGCGAACCAGCCGCCGATTGTCGTTATACACGGCGATCGATTGACGCAGCTGGTCATCCGTAATTTCCCTGCCGCCGAGGGACTCCAGGCCGGTTTTCAGCTCCCTGAGTTCCTGCACGTAATATTCGCCGCCCACATCATCCTCATAGTTCTGCGGCACATCGAAATAACGCGTGTAAGTATCGGGGAACATGAGTTGCCACATTCCGGATAAATTACGAATCACGTCGCAAATGCTCGGAAAAAGCATACCGTCGACAAAGTCCAGGCGGCCGGCGATGCCAAGTTCTATCGTGGACCGCGGAATGCGGCAAATGTAGCTTTGAAAATAGGCATCGCCGTGAATGACCTCGAGCTGATCGCCACCGCCGAGTACCCCCAGGGGCAACATGCCGGCCGCGTGAATTATTTCGCAGGGAACGTAAATCGGCATGTAACCGACGACCTTGCGACCCGCTTCGGCGTCTTTCCATTCCCGCGCGGCCGAAAAATCCAGATCGTCATACAAAGCCTGGCATCGCTGAATAATTTCGGCCGTGGACGATTGCGCCGCTGGCGTTGTATTCATCAACTTTTGGCCTTCGGGTAGCAGGGACTCGATAAGTGCTGACGACCACGGAGTACCTAAAGCCATTGCCTGGCGCAATTCGACGAAGTCAATTTCCCTTCCCGTCTCTCGCGTGCCTTCGTTGAACGCTCGGAAACCGGCGTTCGCCTCCGTCATCATGTTGAGCGCCAGCCACGCGCGTGATCCTTCCCGATTGCGGTTCCACGCATCGAGCTTCGGCTTGCGCAGTTCTTCAAGGCTCTTGGTCAGGCAGCCGGCGAACGTGGTAAGCAAGCGGGCACACAAATCCTCAACCCGCGAATCCAGCAAACTGAGATCGGTGTCGCCACTCTTTAGTAATGCCATGCCCTTGGCGCGTTCTTCACCGGCCTTGAATTCGCCATGGATAATCCGTCCGTACGCGTCGAGATAACGGTCGGCAATGACCAGCGGATTGGCGATGAATTCACCGTCCACCTTCAGCGCCGGGACAATGTCGGAGGCAATACCGAGACGGTAGGCCTTATGTGCCGAAAACGGCTCGCAAAGCGTTCCGGAAACCATGGCCTGTTCGGCACCGATCATCACTGGCAGGAAATCGGTCGCACCGCCGATGGCCGCGGATCCGTGTTTTGGACCGGCCTGGCCAAAGTTGGCCAGGTCCTGGGTGACCGTGAAATCGCATGCCATGCCGATTTCCTGTCCGCCGCCGACACGCATGCCGTTGACGCGACAGATCACCGGCTTGTCGCAGCCGAGGATGCCGGAGACCATGTCATTGAAGAGACGCATGTACTGACGATATTCGTCCGGTCTGCCCGCGTAGTATTCCGCGTATTCCTTGGTATTGCCGCCGGTGCAGAATGCGCGGTCACCCGATCCTGTAAATACGACAGCGTTCACATCCCGCGAGCTGGAGGCCTTGCGGAACGCCAGGATGACGGCCTTGACCATCTCGGTCGTATACGAGTTGTATTGATCGGGATTATTTAATGTGATCCACGCATTCCACAGGCCCTCTGCCTGCACACCATCAAGTGTTCGCGCCGGACGCAATTCATAAATGACGCCGGGGCACTCGGGAAGAGCGGCCAGATCGTGGTCAACCAGTGCAGGGGTTTCGGTCCCGGAAACGTCGGACGGTGTAGTGGCGGAAGTACGCATTGTCCCTGGATCCTCCACGCAAAAATCGCGGCTCTTGTCAGTTTATAGTGCAATATACTGCACTCTACCGGAGCCAATTCAACAATCAATCGCGGAAATTACGTATTATATTGCAACTCTGTTACCGGTAGATTCAATCATCCATGGGTGTTGCCCGGGACTACGATGCAGCGGGCGACTGAACACTAAGGGTGCGGCGCCGGTGAACAACACTGAAAGGGCAGACGGTTCCATTTCAATCATGATCGCCGGCAGTGGCGGCGCCGGTGCGATGACTGCTGGCGCGATGCTGCTGGATGCTGCCGCTCGTGCCGGCTGGTACGGCTTGATGACCCGGTCCTACGGACCACAAATTCGCGGCGGCGAGGCACTCGCCATCATACGACTGTCGTCGCAACCGGTTGCGTCGCGCAGCGACTGCGACCAGGTACTGCTCGCCATGGACTGGCGCAACATCGAAAGATTCCTGCCGGATTTCCGGCTGAATCCGGACAGTCTGATCATCGGTGATACGAAGATGGGAGACGCGCCGGAATGTATTGCCGCGCTCACCACGCACCAGCACCAGTTACCAATAACGCAGTTGGCGAAAAAGATTCCCAAGGGACGGCCAAACATGATTGCATTGGGCATCCTTAGCCGTCTCATCAATCTGCCGCAAGATTTGACCGTCGCGGCGGTAGAGAAAGGCCTTGAAGGCAAAGATGCCGACGCAGTAGAGGCAAGCATCAGCGCCGTTCAATCGGGAATAATTGCCGCTGCCGCTCTGCCGCAGCTCGACAATATTCCGGCAAGGTCCCCCTGTTCTGCGAAGCGCTGGAGCATTACCGGTAATGAGGCTGCCGCCTACGGTGCTGTTCTCGGCGGCGTCCGCTTCGCTGCCGGCTACCCGATTACGCCTGCCACCGAAGTACTCGAGTACCTCGCTACCGCCTTGCCCGGTCTTGGTGGCACGTTGCTGCAGGCTGAAGATGAACTGGCTGCCGTCGGGCAGATCATCGGCGCATCGTACGGTGGCGTGCCGGCCATGACGGCGACTTCCGGACCTGGACTGGCGCTGATGACCGAGTGTATCGGTCTTGCGGTGGCGGCTGAGGTTCCAATTGTGGTCCTGGATGTCATGCGCGGCGGACCATCAACCGGCATTCCCACCAAATCCGAGCAGTCCGATTTGAACCTGGCTATCTACGGACTGCACGGTGATGCACCACACCTGGTTCTGGCGCCGTTATCGGTGGCGGATTGCGTATTCACGATGCAATGGGCCGTGCACCTGGCGGAGGCGCTGCAAACCCCCGCCATCGTGCTGTCCGACCAGTTCCTGGGACAGACTCGCACGATCATCGACTGCGTACCCGAAGAAACCTTTACAGCCAACCGTAAAATTCCTGCGCCGCAGGAACTGAACGGAAACTACCAGCGCTACAAAGTGACAGAGTCGGGCGTATCGCCAATGAGTATCCCCGGAATGCAGGGAGGCCAGTACACGGCCGATGGGCTGGAACACAATCAACAAGGACATCCCTCGGCTGCGGCCAGCGACCATGCCGCGCAGCTCTCGAAACGGCTGCGCAAGATTACCGATCATGACTTCGGCGAACATTGGGCCGACATCCGGGGAGCCGGGGAAACCGCGGTTGTCACCTGGGGATCAACGTTCGGTCCGGTGATCGAAGCGGTAGAGAAAATTCCCGCCTGGCAAAAAGAAATTCGCGTGATCGGAATTCGTCTGTTGGCGCCGCATCGCCCCGCGCAACTTGCAGCGGCGCTTGACGGCGTGAGCCGGGTGTTGATTGTGGAGCAGAGCCAGACCGGTCAGTTTCGGGACTACCTGCGCGCAAAGTATGACCTGCCGGGAGAGCTCCGTTCGTATAGCCAGCCTGGACCTTTGCAGATTTCACCGGAAACGTTACATGAACAAATCACGGGATGGATTCAGCATGGTTGCTAGCGCAAAAATGTTGACGCCCCAATGTTTCAAGTCGGATATGAAACCGATCTGGTGCCCGGGGTGTGGCGACTTTGGCGTCCTGTCGTCCATCACCAGGGCATTGTCTGAATCGGGTCTTGGCCGCGAGGAAGTTGCTGTCGTTTCCGGTATTGGATGCTCGTCACGCACGCCAGCCTATCTCAGTGTCTATGGATTCCACGCCGTGCATGGGCGTGCCCTGACTGTCGCCACCGGTCTCAAGATAGCGCGACCCGAATTGACCGTGCTGGTCGCGGCAGGGGACGGCGATGGTTTCTCAATCGGGGGCAACCACTTTCTGCACGCTTGCCGGCGCGACACAGATCTGACCTATATCGTTATGGACAACCAGGTCTACGGTATGACCAAAGGCCAGGCGTCGCCAACCACTGACCCGGAATGGGAACAGGGGAAACTCACGCCAGGCGGAACCGGAATGAATCCATTCCAGCCGCTGGTCATCGCACTTGCCTCCGGCGCTACATTTGTTGCGCGTTGCTCCAGCGGCGACTTGCAAGGTACGGCCGACACTATTTCCGCCGCCATTCGTCACCCGGGATTCGCATTCATCCAGGTGCTTAGTCCGTGCATCACTTTCAGGCCTGAGCAACGTGGCTGGCGCAAGCTGGCACGGCCAGCACCCGTAGACGCAACGGATGACGCCGCGCAAGCTGCCAGGCGATTGTTGACTGACGACAGTTTTTTCACCGGAATTCTGTATCGAAATCCACGCAGGTCCGTTCAGCCTGCTGCGCCCGTCCAAAAGGCGCATCCGAACGAGCTGAGCGCGGCGTTTCAGGTCGGCGATCAGGACCCGCACGTTCGACTGCAACAGCCGGCGATTGTATAAAGGCCGGTACTCCACCAATATCATCTTGACGGAGTATTCGTAATGGCTGTGGATCGAAGCAACATGGTGACACCGTTTACCGGGAGCAAAGTAGCGGCAAGCACTGCGACAATTGCGGAGTCCTCGCCCGAGGTATTGCGGCTGGTGGGTGAGCGGGTCCGTGGTTTGCGAGCTAAACGCGGCATGACGCGCAAAATGCTGGCCAGGGATTCTTCTGTTTCCGAGCGCTCCCTGGCCCAGCTCGAACAAGGACAGGGAAACATTTCCATTGGCCTCCTTTTGAAAGTGGCCACCGCACTCCAGACCTCGCTTCCGGAGTTGGTAAAGGTCAGTGATTTCGAGACCGCGGAACAGGCATTGATTCACGATCTCATTCGACAAATGACACCACAGGATCAGCAACGTGCATTGCGGCTGATCCACGACCAATTCTCTGTCCATGAACGAAACAAACATCGCATCGTACTGATCGGCATGCGTGGTGCCGGCAAATCGACATTGGGACGCGGCCTGGCGGAGCATCACGGCTTACCCTTCATCCAGCTAGTCGCTCAGATTGAATCCCTGGCCGGAATGACTGTTCCCGAAATTCTCGCGCTCACAGGGAGAAGCGGTTACCGCCGTTTCGAGGAACAGGCGCTTCATGACGTGCTTGCCAGCAATGATTCCTGTGTTATCGAAATGGGGGGTGGCATTGTTTCGGACCCGCGCATGTTGAACCAAATACTGACATCGTGTTTTGTCGTCTGGATCGAGGCAACGCCCGAGGATCACATGCAGCGGGTGATCGATCAGGGGGACTTGCGACCTATGCGGGCCAACGTTGATGCCATGGACGATCTGAAACGCATCCTGGAGGAGCGAACGCCCTTCTATGCGAAAGCGCATGCGCGATTGAACACCGCCGGGAGAGATGTCGAGAATTGTCTGAGTGAACTGATTGAAATTGCAGGCCTGACCGTTAGCCCTGACCGTTAGATGATGGTGCCTAGTCCCGGCCGACCGGCGGATCGGGGTCATCAGACCAGTCATCAGACGGTTTCGGATACCGGGTGAGCCACGCTTCCATCAAGTCCACATGCTCCTGTTCCTCCGCCGCCATTTCAGTCGCCAAATGTGCAACCCTGGTATCCGTTGCATCAGACGCGATTTTGGCAAAGAATTCATGCGCTCGTTTTTCATTGTGTAACGCCAACTGCAACGCATGATGCGGCGTCATTAGATAGTGTACGTCGCCCATGTCAATGGTTTCGGGACCCTCCGGATCCTCCCATTGATATGTCGTCGTTGAAATATCCGGTAAATTCAGGGCGGCCGCCTGCTCCAGGACACGGTCCACATGTAACTTTTCGATCCGGGATAATTCCTGGAAGAGCTCAGCTACGTCAGGGTTGTTGTGTGCTTCCATCTGCTCAGCCAGTGCGGCGTATCGTTCACTGGCTTCCAGTTCCAACGCGACTGCGTGGGCGAGCAGAGCAACTGTATTCTCTATCATCATTGAACCCGAATTTTGCGCTGATCCGTCCATGGAATGCAAACCGGCTATCACCTGGAATGGATGCTAACATTGCGCGGTCGTGAGCGACGCATAAGGATAATTTTTTGAGCGCAACTACCATCGGTGCCATTGTTTTTGGCCTGTACCTCGTCGCCATCATTGCCCTTGGCCTGATTGCCTCGCGTTATCAGAAAACCGAAGCTGATTTCTGGGTCGCCGGCCGGCGCTTCGGTCTCCCGGTGCTGGTCATGGCGAACATGGCGGCAGTCATGCACGGTGGCGCGATATTAAGCGGCATCGCGTACACCGGCCGTTTCGGTGGCGTCGCGATTCTTCCTTACATCTCCTTCGTTGGCGGCGCCGCGATCATCTTCTATTTGTTTGCGAAAAAGCTGCGGCAGTCCGGAGGTTTTACGATTCCCGATTACATGGGCGACCGCTTCAACAGTCGGGGCTTACGGGCATGGAGTGCAATCGTCGTGGCGGTATCGAGCATCGTTTACCTGATCGCACAGCTCCGCGGCATGGCATTTATTCTCGAACGGCTTCTCGGTTTGGATTTCATGATCGCGCTGATGCTGGGCACGGTCATATTTGTCGCCTATGTGGCATTGGGCGGCTTGCTTGCGGTCGTCTGGACCAACATCGCGCAGTTTATTTTCATGTGGATTGGCCTGTTGATTCTCGTGCCCTTCGTCTATGAAGCAGTTGGCGGCTGGTCATCGGTTTTGCAACAGGTTGAAGCCGTCGCACCCGGATGGACCTCACCAACGGGGACCCAATGGTCCGGCTGGTACATGGTGTCCTGGTACCTGATCTGGCTGGTGGCCTACAGCACCCGGCTCGAACTCGTTACAAAAATGTACGCAGCCAGGGACGACCGGATCGCGCGCGCCTCGATACCGATCGCGATCGGTCTCGTCATGCTTTTCCTGCTCTATGGCAACTTCTACCTGGGCGCCGCCGCCAGGGTCATGGTGTGGGACCAGCTCGCATCCGTCGATCAGGCATTTCCGGTGCTGGTGACGCAATTGCTGTCGCCAACGCTGGCTGCCATCGCGCTGACCGGCATTGCCAGTGCAGCGATGTCCACGACGGACTCACTATTGCTGATGTCGGGATCGGCAATTGCGCACGATCTGGTGCGCCGCTGTCACGACGAACCGAAGGGAATCGAGCGCGAAGAAAGGGAGTATCTGCGGATATCCAGAATTGCCATTGTCGCTGTTGGTGCGATCGCGTTCGTGTGCGCCATCCCGGACCTGGCGCTGATTTTGCGCATCGTATCCTTTGCTATTGCAATCGTCGGCGCGGCATTCTTCTTCCCGTTGCTGGTCGGCATGACTTCGCGCCGTGTCAGCCGGCAAGCTGCTCTCGCGTCATCGATTGGCGGGACGCTGGTCACCTGCGTCTGGATCGTCGGCGCGCTGACGAATGCTTCCTGGGCCGGCGTCGTACACCCGGGAATCGTCGGCCTTGGCACGGCAGGCTTGTTGATGCTCATTGTCACGATGTTCACGGCGCCAGTTGAGGACGAGGCAATTAACAAATATTTTGGGGCAGCGACATGATCCTGGGACTCCCTACATTCAGTTTTTGGCTGCTCCTTGGCATCCCAGCGATTATACTGTTGTACATGTTGTACGATTGCTGGCGTATTCTGACCAAGCGCAAGGATTAGCAGCGGAATCCGACAATAAATAACAAGGGTTTGTGAGGGGGAAACAATGTCACAGCAAAACCAGATTATTGAATACCTGCTGGTCGCGTCAGCGATCACGTTGCTGGCCGGATGTAGTCAGGCGCCGGCACCCAGCACCCCTGACGAGGCCAGTGTCACCGAGCAATCCGTTGCCATGGTGCCGACCGGCCCCTGGGCGCAGGGCGATCAGCAAGGCATGGCAAATACGATCGGCGCCGGCACCTGGATGCGTTGCGCGTACTACATGTCGCAGCCCGGCGCGAAAAGCTACGAACTCTCGCATGTCCGGTCGAATGAAATGACGCAATCACCCTTCGGCGTGCCGCTCGTCTACGACTATCGCCCGACGGTAGGGATACCAACCACCCTGCATGCCTTCAACGGCGAGCAAATCGCAACTGGTGAGCCGGGCGCACAGGGCACGCAAATGGATGCGCTGGGTCACTTCGCTTACCTCGACCAAGCATGGGATGGACAGGGCGACTTCCCTGCCGATGGCGCGAACTACTACGGCGGATACAGCCAGGCAGACGTCAAACCGTCGGCCACATCACCCCTGTTGAAACTCGGCATCGAGCACGCACCGCCGATCGTCACCAGCGCGGTGTTGCTGGATGCGCGCAGCCACCTTGGCAATGGTGACGTATTAGCTGCCGGCCGGGCGATAACCGCCGCGGACATCGAAGCGATGATCGAAGCGCAGGGCCTCGGTTGGCGCGGGCTTCTACCCGGCGACGTTCTGTACATTTACACGGGCTGGAGTGACATCTGGACCACACCGGAGTACTACACCAAAGGTCCTGGTCTCGCGTACGACGCGATTCAGTATATTGAGGAGAAACAAGTCGTTCTCGTGGCGCTCGACAATCCGTTTACCGATCCGGTCAACGAAGGACAATTGATGGGTCAGGCTGGACCGCCGGCAGGCACGCCCGACGGACTGCCGTTCATTAACCATCATTACAACCTGACACAGTCCGGCATCCACCAGATTCAGAACATGAAGCTGGACGAACTCGCGAGAGACAAAGTCTGGACGTCGTGCACAATGATCATGCCATTACGATCACAGGGCAATTCAGGATCGCCGGTGCGACCGGTCGCGATCGGCGGCGGTAGCTAAAAACCGTTGATGAACTAAACTGCATATAACGATTTGAGATACTAAAGGAATTGGAACGACTGCAAAATAGTAATGTCCGAAAATTTAGTTTGATCAACGTGTATTGATAGTTCTATTAAGGGGGAAAATCATGAAACGTATTCACAGGATGGTTTCGGCCGGCGTGACGAGTACTGGCATTCGCCGTCGCACAGTCTGCTATCGCGCAAGGTGTACTGGAAGAGATAATAGTCACCGCGCAAAAACGCGAACAGAATATTCAGGACGTCGGCATCGCGATCACTGCGTTTACCGGTGACCAGATGAGAGCACTTGGCATCGAGCAGAGTTTCGATATTGCAAAGTTTGCGCCGGGCGTTCACATCAGCGGCAATCTGGCGGGCCAGAATACGCAATTCACGATACGCGGCGTAACGCAGAACGACTTCAACGACATTATTGAAGCGCCCACGGCAGTCTATCTCGATGAAGGCTACATACCGATAGCGCAGGCGCAGACATTTGCCCTGCTTGATATTGAGCGGGTTGAAATTCTCAAAGGCCCACAGGGCACACTGTTTGGCCGAAACGCGACCGGTGGCGCCGTTCAATACGTCAGTCGCAAACCAAGTTTTGATGAAAGCAGTGGTTTTGCAGATATAACTTTTGGTCAATTCGACTCGGATGCTGACGCAAATTCCATGAAAATCGAGGCAGCATTCGGCGGCCCGATTTCGGACCGAACTGCCGCTCGCGTCGCAGTCTTGTACAACGATGTGGATGGGTATCTGAACAATCTCTATCCCACTTGACGAATTTGGTGCAGGGACATTCGGCAGCCCCAATGGCAATTCGCCCGGACCTGGAGCCGGCGCCGACATGGGTGGGGGTGAAACAATTGCCGGGCGACTTACGTTTATGTTCGAGCCCAGCGACGCCATCACCTGGACCGTTTCGGCCAATGTCGCCACCAGCGATGTCCCAACCGGTCCGTATCAGTCCAAACCCACCACCGCAGTCTATGACGGCACCGGACCGGATCCCTGCTGACGGGCAATTTCCCGGTGAGTTGGTCAATGTGATCGACATCGACCCCAACGACGCTCGCTACAGCATCTGTGCACCGGGCGGCGTCGACGACGGCACCGATTGTGGCTCCGATCAGAATGTCGACGGAGCACCGGACGACTTCAATATGGATGGTATGGCTGATCTCGGCCGCTTCAACAATATGTTCCAGCCGGCCCCTGGCGCCGATTTCTTCGGCTATATCGATCCCGATGGTGACGATTTCGATACCTCCGGTGACTTCGCGTTTGAGGATAGCGGCCACGTAGATACGTTCGGATTGAATGTGCGCCTCGAATGGGAATTCAACAACGGCGTGTTGCTGACCTCGGTTACCGACTTCAAGGACTACGACAAACTTCTGTTCATCGATGTCGACTCGGCCCCGGTTAACCAGGCCGCCAACTATGCAGGCGTTGACGCGACCAGCTTCACGCAGGAATTCCGTTTCAACGGCGAAACTGATCGATCACGATGGGTGGCTGGTTTTTACTACCTCAACATCGACACCGACTCTGACAACGGCTTGAAATTCGCGCCGAATAGCCTCGGAGAGAATCCTGACCTCGGCGGCCCGTTTGACCTCGCCGTTGATGCCCAGCTGGAAACAAATTCATACTCGTTATTTGGCCAGTATGAATATGACATCAACGATAACTGGACGCTGATTACCGGACTGCGTGTGATTCAGGAGGAGAAAGACTATGACTTCGTGCAGAGTTTCTATACGGCTCCAACCAATGCACGGGAAATCCACCAGGGTACGCAACTGGTTATCGGACCCATCAATCCGTTCGCTATTTTTGATGGAGGCACATCGTTCCCGTTCACCGACAGCACCAGCGACACTTTGTGGGCCGGCAAGTTACAGCTCGACTTTCAGCCGAGCGATAATATGCTCTGGTATTTCGGCATCAACCGGGGCGTGAAAGCAGGAAGCTTTAACGCACAACTGGCAGGTGGACTGCCTGTCCCGATCAGCGCTATACCCTACGGTGAAGAAACCCTCCTGAATTACGAGGGCGGCTTCAAATGGACCAGCAACGCTGGTACCACTCGAATAAACGGTACCGCCTTTTACTATGACTACTCGGACTACCAGGCATTCCTGTTCACCGGAGTTAGCGGCGTCGTCGTAAATAACGACGCGGATAACTCCGGCGTCGAACTCGAATTGCAGTCTTCTCCAACCGACGGACTCGATCTGCTGCTCAGCGTGGCGTGGTTCGATGCAACCGTAAAGGACGTGCCATTGCGTGTCGACGGGCCCATTGTGCGCGATGTCGATCCGGTATATGCCCCGGAATTACAGATAGCCGGCCTGGTCCGCTACGAGTGGCAAGCCCTGGGCGGCATGATGAATGTGCAAGCGGACTTCAGTTATTCCGACGAGTACTTCTACAACCTGCGAAATTTCGATGCAGATAAATATGACAGTTACACGATTGTTGGCGCCCGTCTCGGGTGGGTCAACACTGAGGGTAATTGGGATGTTTCTTTGAATTTCCGCAACCTCACTGATGAGCGTGCTGGCATCCAGGGATTCGACCTGGCGACTTTGTGTGGCTGTAACGAGATTTCATACCGGCCCCCACGATGGGTTGGCTTCACGCTGAGATATTCGTTCTAGCAGAATGTTGAAAACCATCTATGGGTTGTTCAACAGCCTGCTAGCTTGAATCTCCGTGGTCGCTCTGCCTGACAAATCGGCAGAGCGACCACGCTTTCAAACAGGCTGTCGATGGCGCAGACCCGAAGAATCTTCATAAAAAACACCGGCGTCGGCCTGCTGACGTTTTGTGTCAGCGGCTGCGAAGTCGAGATGACGCCGCAGGAAGCGCGCGAGTGGAAAGTTGCGTTCGGCGTTTTGTCGGGTACTGAGGTCACAACGCTCGATGCCTTGGGCGAGATTTTACTGCCAGGGAGCGCTGCTGCCGGCTTGTCGCACTTCATCGATCACCAGCTCGGCGCTTCGATCGAAGATCAATTGCTGATGATCAAGTACCTCGGCGTGCCCGCTCCGTTTGCGCCTTTCTACCAGGGCGGCCTCGCGGCACTGAACGGAATCTCCCAGGCGCATAAAAGCCAGACCTTTGCCGATTTGAGTCAGGCGGATCAGACCGAACTGGTCGGGCAGTTCGCACAGGCGAATCCCGACGGCTGGGAGGGTCCACCAGGACCGTTTTTCTATTTTGTGTTGCGCAACGATGCCGTCGATGTCGTCTATGGCACGCAGGAAGGAGTCGAATCGCTCGGCATCCCATACATGGCGCACATCGAGCCGCCGAGCAGGTGGGGCGAATGAACGTGCCAGATGAAAAAGTCGATGCGGTCGTCGTCGGCTCGGGTGCGGCCGGTAGTGCAATCGCGGCGAAGCTTGCTGTTGGTGGCAAGAAAGTAGTCATCCTCGAAGCAGGGCCCGAGCGCGGCAATGATGACCTCGTCAGCTCGGGAATCTGGGCACGACGGCTGAAATGGGGCGGCGATCCGGTTATCGAGGACGGCGAAAATCCCGTCGGCAATGTCTTTAATGCAGGCTACGGCGTCGGTGGCAGCGCGATGCACCACTATGCCGTGTGGCCTCGCTTGCATGAAGAGGACTTTCAATCGCGTTCGCTCTATGGCGAGAGCGCCGACTGGCCGATCACATACGACGACATTCAGCCTTACTACGACGAGGTGCAGGAAGAATGCGGCATTGCCGGTGACGCGGACCGCGAAATCTGGCGCCCACCGGGTGATCCCTACCCGATGCCCGGCGTGCCCTTGTTTGCACAGGGTGAGATTCTCGGCAGAGGATTTGAAAAACAGGGGATGTCGACCGCACCGCTACCGCTCGCCGTTACCAGTGTTCCGTATAAAGGACGCAATCCGTGCATCTGGGATGGCTGGTGTGATTCCGGTTGCCCCATCGGGGCGCTGGCGAATCCGCTGACGATTCATCTGCCGATCGCGCTGCAAGCCGGCGCAATTCTCGCAGCGCGGTCGACCGTTACCCGGATACTGACGAACGCAAGTGGCGAATATGTCACCGTCATTGAATACGCGACCGAGACCGGTGAGAAAAAACAACTCATGGCCGACCTCGTCGTGATGGCCGCATTCAGTATTCAAAATCCACGCCTGCTGCTCGCATCTTCGTCAGACGAACATCCGCATGGCCTGGCGAATTCCAGCAGAACGGTTGGCCAGTACATCATGACGCACCCTGCGGCGCTCGTTTACGGAATTTTTTCGGAACAGACCCGCTGTTACATGGGCGCATTTGGCGGCCAGCTCGTCAACCAGGACAGTTACTCCAAGAACACGCATGCCGCGTCCGGCGCATTCGGCAGCTATCAATGGATGATCGCGAATGCGGTTAAGCCGAACGATCTTCTCGGCATCTCGAATACGCGCCCTGATTTATTCGGCAATGACCTGCATGACTTCATGAGAAATTCCGCACAACATTTCGCGAGCATGACCGGCGTAGTAGAAGACCTGCCGGTCGCGGAGAACGCCGTAACCTTGAGTGATCAGCTAGATGCCAACGGCACGCCGCTCGCCAGAGTGACGCATACGACGCACGCGAAATCGAAAGCGCTCTGGGCAGCTGCGCTCGAGGAGGGTAAAGCGGTGTTCGAGGCAGCCGGCGCGACAGAAGTCTGGACCGGACCACAGGCAGGCATGCACATCATCGGCGGCACCATTATGGGTGACAATCCGCGGTTGTCGGTCACCAATTCCTACGGGCAATGTCACGACGTCGCGAATCTCGTCATTGCAGGGTCAGGACTGTTCCCTACCAGCGCCGGCGTCAATCCGACTTTCACGATTCATGCACTGACCGCCCGTGCAGGTGACCACCTGCTGGCAAACTGGAATTCGATTATTCCCTAGCTGTGGATCCCATCGACGTCATTGACTGCAAGTTTTCGTAGGAGCCCGGCCCACCGGGCGATATCCTTTCGCTGGGAGCGGTTGATTAATGCTTAGCAAACATTGAAGGACATGTTTTACAAACATGCCCTTCAATGTTTGTCGCGCGCTGGGGCGCGCTCCTACAGGCGGGCTCCTACTCTTCGGGGCGTCTGGGTCTGTTGTCGAGCTCGCGAAGCTGCTGTTCCAGTTCGCCGGCTTTGGTGTTGCCGCCACGAAGCTCCGTGCCATCTTGCAGCACAATCGACTCCCAATCGATTTTGTGCCCGCCGTCGCGGGCGGGAGCGCCGGATATCGTGATGACGTCTCCAGGCTTCAGGTGATCATCGGTCCAACCACGTCTCCGCAAGACGGATGATGCATTGCCCTCGCCCAGCCATTTTTGTACCTCACCATCGTCATCCGTTACGTCAAAATAGATTCGGGCGTGCGGATTGATCAGGCGAAATTGTGTAACGACTCCTTTGACGGTAATCTTTTGATCAACGAGGTAGTGTGATGCTGCGTTGTGGTGAGCGATGACCATTGCCGGCGTCAACAGCATGGATGCAATAAGCAATAAGATTTTTCTAAGCCTGTTCACCCGCTCAATACTCCCCGGTTATCGCGTCGCACGACCATATGTCGAGCTCCCAGTCAGGAGCCGCCAGCCATGACATCTGGCCCGTGTATGGTGCACGAAGATTGACGGGATCGATCACGCTCCACAGAATATCCATCCGTTTACCATCTTCACTCAATTCATATCGCTCAACGAACTGGGCGCCTTGACTCAGGTAGAACTTGTTACCCATCAAGCTTATCTGGCTCGGCGTCAGGCCATAAGTATTGACGACCAGCGTGTTGCCATCGAGGCGGCCCAGCGAATAACCGAGGCGGCTGGCCCCCAGGTCAGCCGGTAGCGAGCGGCCGTCCAGGTAGATCGTCCGCACTGCGTTCCAGTATTCGTACGTAACGAGTATCCGATCTGCAAGTTGCTCGAATTTGATTGCCGGTGGCGCCGTGATCTGGTGCTGCAAGCCATCGCCCTGCGGTGTGCAGTCGAGCGCGGCATCATTTGCCGCATCGTAGTTTGCCCAGGATTGCATCGTCGTCGGCCGCGTGAGGCTCGACACGTAATTGCGATTGAACTCCTGCGTATCATTGTAAAGATCGAAGACAGAAATGCTGTCGTTCGCAGGATCGTTCAGCAGGTCGCGAAAATACTCATATGAAACCTCCGAACAACTGTTGCGACAGGCGACGTCCTGTATGGCCCAGCGCTCGTCGTCCAGGGAGATCGTCGGTGATTTCCAGACCCCGGTGAAAGTTGGTCGCGCGGACAGCGTGACACCACGATTGACGAGCTTCTCA
>PVMK01140215.1_pt1 | contig 32627 bp, 33 predicted proteins | sample 1853481 | NCBI WGS metagenome assembly PVMK01 (sample SAMN08533507, study PRJNA380276) | Marine sediment metagenome, whole genome shotgun sequencing project.
CATGCGTGTGACTCAAATAGGGATAAAATACGCGGCGAACTGACTGAGGACCTGATATAAATAGCTATGAATAGCTGATCAATACTCTGGGTTTCCGGCGATATAGCATTTAAACCACACGAAGGGTTGCGGCTGATGTGGACAAACTACCGCTTCAGTTCTTCGAATACTTTTGCATTGGGGCAGAATTGATTACCCGCATCCGCGGTGTCGGCCAGCCAGCGTTCACACACGTCTTCGGACTGGCAGCGGCTGCAGCGCTGGCGAATTTCTTTCATGATCGCCCGCCTATCGCTCTGTTTCAGGAGTTCCGGATCCAGGCCTTCGCGGACCAGCATCCGCATCATACGTTTCCGGGAAGTGCCCCGCTTGTAGAAGAGGAATCCCAGAACCAGGCCTGTTCCCGCGATCAAAAGGATGATTGCGATTTCTATCTGGGTCATGGTTTAAATACCTCGGGTGGATATTCGACTCTACAGTATGATTAAAACCTCTATAAATACAATGATATAAATCATCCCTGGTAAGAAACACCGGGATTCGCGGTTTGTTCCGGAACAAAATTGTCTTGGTAACGGACTGAGATTATCTATTCGCCCCGGATTGTCCGTTCCCGTTGCCGTTGCGTTTGAGCCGATAAAGCCAAACGCACGACAAAGCCAGCACCAGGATCAACCCGACCATCAGGTCTTTGAACCATTTCGCAAATGAACTGAGAAAACGCGCAGCATGCAGGTCCAGTAAGAACCGCTCCCAGCTGATTGAATCCCTGGCCCCGCCCTGGACTTGCCAGTCGCGGCCGTTGAGGGCTTCGGCCGCCTGTCGGTCGAGAACCACGGTATCCATTAAATCCGTGACAGTACTAACCGTGATTGGTGCATCGCGCAGATACACCCGGGAGCCTTCACGAAAACCTGCCTGCAGGCTACCGAGGCCCCGGTGGCTTGTGATCAGTTTCTCGATCAGCTGTCCAGAGTCATTCACGAGAAACAGGCTGTCCCGACGCACCAGCAAGCCCTGCTGCTCCAGATAACGGGCCACACGTTGAGCGATGGTATGCGTCAGTTGGGTGAGTTCATCACTGGCTGACAATAATTGACGCATGGGGTGATGAGGGAGAATGTCATCCACCAACAAAGCAGCGCTGTCCGCCATCCTCCGTGCCCCGCAACTGGGACAGAAACCGCGGCGTTTGCAACTGAAGGCCACCATCTTCTCATCATGATAGGTCTCACACCGAACCCTGAGAAAGCCATGCTCAGGCCTTCCGCACTTCAGGTGCTCATCAAATTCCCGCTTGATGTAGGCCGGAAAGTATTTGCCTTGGCTGGCTAGTTCGGCCTGGAATTCGGGCCAATACTCGCGGATGACCTGGCTGAGTAGGGTGGTGTTGTGGCAGCTCCACAAAAACCTCAAGCCTGACCCTGAGTCATCCTGAACATTTAATCGAGCTGCCACCGCCGTGAGCGGCCTCTGTAGCGACTAACCAGAAGGTGCAAGAAGACCCAGCTTTCACCAGGGCCACGGCGAGGGGCAGCCGTCTCAGTCATGCCGAACTGATTTGGATGGTGAAGTTTGTCTGCTGATCGCAATAGAATGGTTCATGCCTGCAAAACTCACTATCGAAGAAATGCAGAAGTTTGCGGAATAACGGGGCGGCAAGTGTTTATCTGTTGAGTACATAAATGTAAGGAGTTAATGACATGAATGAACAAGAGTACGCAGGATTCTGGATAAGATTCGGCGCGATGCTAATTGACACAGTGATAATTGTTATTGCCCTTATGGTACCGCTCTCATTCATTTACGGTCAGCAATACTGGCAAGGTGACCAATTTATTCGGGGATTCTGGGATTTATTACTGGGCTACATCGTTCCTATAGTTGCAACCATTTGGTTCTGGTTGCGCTTCATGGGTACACCGGGAAAAATGGCGCTAAAGCTAAGAGTTGTCGATGCAAGAACCGGAAACAAACTATCTCTTGGTCAGGCTATCGGGAGGTATTTCGCATATATCCTGTCAATGCTTCCATTCGGAATAGGGTTTATTTGGATTGGCATTGATAGCAGGAAGCAAGGCTGGCATGACAAGTTGGCTGGCACTGTGGTGATCAGGGACACTACCCCAGTACCCGTAAAGTTTGATTCTCAAGCATGACGCTGGGCTTCTGTTTGTCTGGCAACCGTCAGGTTGAGGTGGTTGTGATAGCAGACGCTGACCAAAAAACTAGAAACCCTTTCTGATCCGGCGCTCAACCTTCGCATAGAAAGACATCAGGGCCTCCATCGCTCGGATCTCTCCTGATCGCATTCCATGCTTTAAGGCATTCATCTTCGATACAGCCTTTCCTTTATCAGTCTTCGGCCCTGTCGACTTCTCCCAGGGCTTCCACTGGTGTATTAGCTTTGCTTGCCTCTTGCGCCGTTCCGGTGTCCAGCCGTGACTCATGATTTACCTCCAAAAGTTGGTTTGCGGGTTTTTTTTCCGGGATTTCAATTGGGGCCTGGCCATCATTGATCTGCTGATTGATGCCTAGGTTTTGCTGTTTGATGAAGGTGGCCCGCTTTGGGTTTTTGTATTCCAGAAGAGTCTTTCCGGTTCGCTGGCACTGATTCTGTGCCTTCAATGCTAATCGAGTGTATTCCTTAAAATGTTCCAGTGGGCCAGGTTCCACCGCTTTTATCACAAATTGACTAAACACAATATCCAGCACAAACATTTGACCCATGAACATCGTTTCAATGCTAGACATATCGCCCTCTTGCACCTGCTCCCGACACTTTATCAACCCGTCTATCAAAGATTTTTCAGCGGCTGATGCATTTGCACCCCAATGTATTTTTGACATGGTCTTTGCTGCGTTATATTCAGGAAAGAAATGCATCTCTGCTTCCAGCCCTGTCAGCTTATTATCTAGTTCCTGATTGCGCTGCTCTTCATCGCTGGGTTCGTCAATCGTGGACTTGCCTTTCTTAATCGGTTTTTTATCACTCATCATTCATTCTCTCCGGTTGATGACCAGTAGTTCTGGTCTGAAAATCTGTTCCGTGTATGTAACTTTCGCTTGGGTTTGCCAGCACTTCCGCTAAAGTCCGGCCACGGCACGAGTTATGTGAACAAAGGAAAGTACCAGGGGATTCCTAAATCACAGTGTCCGTACCTGTGGATGTTTCAGGACTGCTGTGCCTGTCTCGCCACGGGCATGAAACAGCGTGTTTATCTGTCTCCAAGTGCCGTTTGTACAGACCCCTGGCCTTGAACCAGGAAACGACATCAATGCCGGCAGAGTAGCTAGTAACCGGCTTCTGACAGGGTTCCCGTTCTGGTGGTTGCAGTTCATCAGCAAGGTCTGCCACCAGACTTAGGTGTACTGAATCCAACTGATCCGGCATATCAACGGTAGTACGGCGTCCACTCTTACGATTGGTGGTTCCGTACAGACGCATTATTCGGCTGGGATTTTTCACCGTGACATCAAAGATCACAGCATCAGTGGTGAGCAGTTTTTCCAACCCTTCGTATATGACAGTCAAAATCTTTTTGGTGTCGGGATCGTTCGGCAGGTCTACGGCATATTGGAGGTGATACCCATTACCAGACATCGCCTTGATCGGTTCCGACCAACCGCGCTGTGAGAGATAGCCAAGACACTTCTCGGCGCAGTTCCAAGCTTCAGCGACCTTCTCGGGTGTTGCTGCCACACCCGGATCTCGCCGAGGGTCAAAGTCAAAGGGCAATCTTGCTATCTTCAGAATGTCCCTATTTTTGGTTCCTCTGGAAAAGCACCGCATCCACCCAGTTGCTGGTAGGCCCGTTGGGTTGATGGTAGAAAAGACATTGCCGCCCTTCCCTTCAGCCCAGGCTGCACAACGATTGAAAGTTTCGATTTCCTCAAAAACTCCAATCCACCATTGAGCATCGATATTGGCCCTGATTTCTACCTTGCCGGATGCAAAAAGGCTCTCGATGTATTGGGCCTCAGAAGTCATCGACAGCACTCTTCCCCCTACATACCCAACAGCAATAGCGGTATATATATATGGGACCCCTCTTTTGGGACACTTGCGGTGTTTTTGCGTCTCCCGTAAGTCATTGTATTTGCGCCTGTCTATTTAGTGAGGTGTTCGAATGCCCCCTTCTTCTGGACTGAGGTGTCCCAATCGGGGGGACAGTGGTGTCCCCTGTTTTGGGACAGTTAGTCTTCACCCCGTTGCCATTCTGCGGCATTGTTGGTTTCCATTTCTTCCATTCGTCGGTTGGTGTACTGCCATCGCTTCCAGGCATAAAGGTTAATCGCCACTCTCGAGCTAGCCCACGTTGATACTCAGCCTCTTTCGTCATCCGGATGAAGCCATGACTTTCTAGGTCTTTAAAACACTGACCCGCTGTATCTTTATTGACGTTGATCAAAGATGCTGCTCGTCTAATGCTCAGACCAATCTTGCCGTTGTTGTTAGGCCATTCCCGACGGTGCAGTTCTTCCAAGATGCACCTGGCTGCTGGCGATAAATGCCTATAGGCCGCGCTTGATAACCAATCTTCGTGTTTCTGGATAAAAGATGCTTCGCGTCGATATGTGCTCGCGGGAGCTGCTGGCATTGAAGTCTGTTTTCTTGTCACTTCATGCCTCGATCGGTTACTGGTTTTCGGTGTGCTGGGGGCCTTTGTAGTCCCGCCCAGGCCAACACGGTCCAGTTCTTCAAAAAGACGCGCTGCCGCCGCCTGTGCACGCCTTGACAACGCATCTACATGCCTAATCAAGTCAGGGTCAGCAGGCTCAATTCGCGTCAGCTTCCGGTAGAAGGATTTCAGGAGGAGTTCGGCAGATGGGTAGTAACCTGCGGCCTTCCAGCTTTTCTTTCCCTTACGATAGAGAATCCAGTTGTAAGGATCTGTTCCTACGCCCCAGTCCTTGGAAAGCAGCCAGGTAGGAGATGCACGTTTGGTCACGCCTCCTCCACTGCACTGGCTACCGGTTGGATTTCGCTGACCGGCCTGGTGTTCATCCATTCAAGGATTTCGGATTCCAGCCAGGCAACCCTGCCTGGGCTAATCTGTCTGCGTTGTGGGAACTCGCCGCGCTTCTCCATACGCCACTGTGTAACGTGAGAAAGCCCGGCTATGGTCAGGACTTCTTGCTTTGTAATGAATCGGTCTGTCATGGTTCTTCCTGCGTTGTGGTTGGACACAGTGAACCATAACGAAACGTAAAAAACCCCTGAAAACAGGAGCTTATACATCAAATGCAAGTGGGTTGTTTTGGGTTTAATGCAAAGCGTTAGACCGCACCATTGCTAGGTATTTTGGGTCAATGTTTCTATTTCGCTCGCCGGCCTTCTCTCCGGTTTTCAGGTCGGCAAAATCGTTCAATGTACTGGGTTCTAACCTTCCCCAACTTCAGGTGCTTGAACTCCTGATCTATCCATGTCCAGATTGCATCCTGCGGCGCGCCGGTTCCGTCTGCCCAGAATTCGTTATGCACAGCCACCATGGCTTTATGTTCTGGTGTATTGATGTCACAGCTGGGAATCTGACTCTTGGCGTTATTGTCCTCAGCGAGGATTCGCGAAAATGGTATAAACATGGGATCAAGCTGAAACGGATCGTGAGGTGCGGGATCAAACCCACGACCTACCACTCCCAGTTCTCCATGAGGCGAAATGAACCGCCGTAACGGTATCTTGTGCGGGCCAGGACGGATGACTTGTTCGGGGTCAGATTCTATTTTATAGATTTGTTCAAGGTGAGAGATTACGCGGTTAATTCCACAGATTCCATACCGGCCAGATATTACCCCCCGAATAGCTTCTGGGTCCTCCTCAGGAATGAAGTAAGTTGCTTCATCCGCATTGATTAGCGCGAAAAGCTTTACTTGGTCCATCAGAATACAATTAATCAGATCAGGGAAATCAGTCCAATGATAATCATGCAGTGATTTAAGTTCTGTCATATCAGCACTCCTTCTAGTGCTTACTGAAAGCTGCCGGGCCAGACCAATGAAGGTGTCGGCTTTTCGGGGGCTACCCTAGACCCAGCATTTCAGTTTCTTTCGATCATCTCCTTCAGGCTGTCTTGCTCAATTTCACGACCTTGGGTTTTTTGCCCTCAATCATTGCGTTGAGCATGGACTCCCAAACAGCAACTGCCTGCCGCTTTTCGACCAAGTAGTCATAGCGGTCATAATGCTTGCTGCTGGTGTCCGATAATTTGTGATTCTGCAGCCGGTCCCGCGTCTCTTTGGAAATCCCGGCCTTGCCCATCAGGGTTTTGGCCGTGCGCCGCAAATCGCGGGACGTAAATTTCTCAAACTTTCCGTCTTTGCAGAAACGACGAATGGCATAACCTAGGCTATCGGTCCTCATTGGCCCATCAGCGCCCCGGGCCGCAGGAAACAAATATTCTGATTCGCCGGTGATTTTCTGCAAGGCTTTTAGTTCATTAATCGCCAGCTTGGACAGTGGGACAACATGCGCACTACCCCGTTTGGTTCGCTCTGGCGGCAACTCCCACAGGCCCGCTTTCAGGTCGAATTCGTCCCACGTCGACCGCAGGACTTCCTCTACACGCTGCCCACTTGTTGCCAGAATCAAGCGCAATACATAGCCCGTAGGCTGTGGCATTTTTTTATTGTTACCCACCGCCTTCCACAATTTCTTTATCTCATTCTCGGACAAGGTACGCTCCCCTGCAGCCTCTTCCTTAAGCGGCTTGTCTACGCTGCTGACCGGATTCATGGTTATGTCGAAGCGCACCGTGTGAGTGTACTCGTCTTTGTCCTTCCACCTAATACCGTAATTAAAAGCAGCGGACAGATATGCCCGCACTCGGTTCGCCAGTACCATCGCGCCCCGCTTTTTGATTGGGGCCAGCACAGCGCGAATATCATCTGGCTCGACCTCGTTGGCTTTCAAGTCGCCGATCACCGACTCCACATCGGAATTGAAGATGCGGCGAACTTGGTTAACGGATCGCTTGCCCTGACTCTCAAGATTCTGCATGTAAAACTTAAACAGGTCTTCTACAGTACCCTGCTTTTGCTTGCGGGCTTCCGCGACTTTCTCTGCGGCCAGCTCGCGCTGCTGTTCAAATTTCGGATCTTTATTTTTGTCAATCAGCTTGCGGGCCTTTTCCGCTAAATCCCGCGCCTCGGACAAGTCCGTTCCTGGGAAGGAACCCAACTTGAAAAAGCGGGCTTTGCCGTCCACCCGGTATGTAAGGTAAAAGGTCTTCTTCCCTCCGGTGGACACCTGCAAACAAAGACCGGGAGTCCGGCCCTTGTCGAACACTCTGTAAGGTGTGTTTTTCGGTTTCAGATTCTTAATTTCGAGAAATGTCAGGCCAGCCATTTTTGTGCTCACTTACTCTGATTTAGTATACAACTTAGTATACACATGACTTTGCTATTGGTGAAGCACTCCTGAAATGTCCTGAATCGATTAAATGTATGTATTACATTATTATCAGTGAGTTAATAACGTTAATATCAGTTTCTTATAGAGGAAGTGAAATGCCCTGAAATACAATTCAGAGTGACTGTTAATCACTAGGTCCGCGGTTCGAGTCCGTGCTGGGGAGCCATTTAGGACAAGGGCTTGCAAGAAATTGCGGGCCCTTTTCTATATCTGCATAAATTTAAAGTAGCCATTGAAGTAGCCACCGTGCCTGGGATACCCGGAGGCTGATATCAGCACTCGGCTCGTTTTGCAGTGGACTCAACTTTTGATATTCATCCAATTAACATCCTCTGGTTTCTAGCCCGCACCGCAGCAAACGGGAGGGTAAAGCAGGCACCGGTTTTTGGAGAACGCCGACCCGAATCAGTGCGGGCGCACGCAGCGCGACGCAAGATGCTTGATAAAATCCGCGAAATCCTGGGTATGGTCCAGTGGAGGGAGTGATTCAGTCCCGTCCAGGTTGCCCGACAAAATCGCAAACCCACGATCCGTGTGATCACCGCCTCGCACCGGTGACGGATCGATCGAAAGACTGCCCACACGCGGGGCCGACACCCGGGTCGCAGGCGGCTGCCTGCGCCACGTGACGACCACGTCAGGCAGTGCACTCGCCCCCGGTCCCGGGAAAAGCTGCGGGGGCTGGACGACCTCATCTACCAGCGGGGTATTGGAATCCTGGTCTCTGAGACCCAGGAACGCTTCTTTGATCCACTTCATGTACTCCTGCTGAGTCGGGCTGCCGGGCTCAAGCAGCCCGGCGGACTCACGACCGACCAGGTTGAATCGGATCTCGGTGCGAACGTCCGTCCTCAGTGCAAAGCCCGGGGTCCTCGACCAGTCCACCCCGCCGATAATTTCACGCTCGACCACCCATTGGCGCACGTTGTCTCCAACGGCGTCTCCTACCGCATGCTGGATGCGGGCGGGCACCCCGCGCCGCAACCAGCGCACGATTCCCCCCGGGGCTGACCGCGGTGGTTTCAGGCCAAGGTGCTGCTCGACAAAGAGTGAATTCAGACGCGTAATGACGGGTCTTACCAGATGGGCCTGATTGTGATCCTGCATCATCCCGTGGACCGAAAAGATCACGATCGATGTCGAGTCCATGTCGACCTCGCTGATGATGCGTTCGAGCGCCGAATCCACGGCGCGATAAACGTCCAGCAACGGAGTATCGCTGCCGGCGCGCGAACTATTGTCTTCATTGCACCACAGTGTGTGCCCGCCTCTGTGAAGCTCGGCGAAGCAGGCAATGAACACATCCCATTCGCCGCTGCGCATCAGCTTAAGGATCAGATCGGCTCTTAGGTCAGCGCTTTGTAGGAGCGTCCGACGGATGCCGTCGAGCTGCCGGTCTGTTTTTCTAACCGGGGTCTCCCTGCCTATCGGGCACGGGCCCGCTTCCCGAAGCAACGATTCTGTCTTTGCCGTGTTGGAAGCCATCGGATGGGTTTGACCGTGCGTGCCCCAGTCCGTGATTTCAATACCCCGACTCAGGGTGACCGGAAAGGAATACGGTACATCGAGCACAACGCATCCGTATCCCATGTCTTCCAGATCTCCCCAGAACGGACGTCGGTAGCACCAGTCGGGCGCGATCTTGCGAATTCTCATGCGATCTGGATCCCAGACCAGGGGTTGATAAAGTCCGTGCTGCCCCGGGTCGCTACCAGTATAGAAAGTAGGCCAGACAGACCCACTCAGGGCCGTTGGTGCCCGGGGAAGAAAAAGCTCCCCGCCCTTAAGTGCAGATCGAAGCGTCGGGAGCGCAGCGGCCCGTGATTGAATATACTCAATCTCCGCTCCGTCCAGCCCCAGGACAAGGAGCTTGTTCCGTTCATTGCGCATACGGGAATTCTCCATACTTCCGGCGTCAGAGTAACAACCTACTGAAAACTCAGTAATTGCTATTTCGAAATTTCAGCAAGCAACCGCCCAAATTTATCACCGCTATCGCAGAGCAAATCAAAATCGATCTGACCCCCACTGTATCCGTTCGTCTCAATCAGACGCAACCGCCCTGGCCGATAGGCGAACAAACTGGCACTGAAATCAATGCCGGTTTTACTTCTGCCTTCGAGCGGAAAGCGGAACATCGCAATCTGAGTCGAGCATCTCTGCTTCCGGCCCAAAGGAGAAATAAGCAGCCTTTGAACCTCAATGGTAGCTTTCGGCCATTTGCGGAGATTGCAATGAGTCTGTTCCTTGATATCAGCTACACCATCGAACGCTGATCCGGCTCTGCCTGGCGCAAATAGTCCAAAAAAAATCGCAAAGCTCCTGAATGGCTGCTAACTTAAAATCTATTACGTATTTATCACCAATACGAAGGACTCCGTACTTATAAATCCCTGCTTTAAACAAACACGAAAAGTGGAAATCCTGACATGAAAATTATGCCTGTAAGCGCCGTTGTGCTTTGGCTTTGCCTAGAAACAAGCAGCCTGGCTTATGCCGATGGAACATTGTCCCGCCCAAATTGGGACCGAACGCTGGCGGTGGAAACCGCCCACCAGCAATCACTGGTTCCAGAGCTGCAACAGTTGTTTCAACTGGCGCGTTCCGGGCAGGATGCCTTGCTCGTGCAATCCCTGAACGCCATCGAACAGGACAGCAATCTGCCTGTACCTGTGCGGGAGCAGGCGCTTTTCCGTTTCGCAGTCGGATTGGCGGATCTGGACCCGGCTTCCGTCGGCCCGGCTGTGTTGCAACATCTTTTGAATTACCAGCCACGTGTCATGGTTTCTCATGAGGAACTCGACACCGTGGGGGTGCCGCTTTTTAACATCAGGGCAGCGACACATGGTGTCCGGAATTCATGGGCGCGCCGAAAAGCGGAAAATCGGGCTCAACGCTTTTCCAGCGAGCAAACGGGTCAATGGATCGACAGCTACCTGGCTTCGAGCCCACAACAACGCAAAGGGTTTGTCGATGCGCTGGATTATGCGTCTGATGCCGAGCTGATGAATTTAGGCAAAGCATCCCTGGTCCGGTTGTCAGACCATCCGGAACTTACAACGGTCGCAGGTAAATCCGCCCTTCTCCTGAGAGATTCGCAGGCTCTTGAACGCCTGCTTGTGACAGGACGAGGCCCACAGTTATCAGGGATACTTGCCGCGGTAGCGGAAAAATTCAGCGAAGAGGAAATCGCCACGCTCCATCAAACCGCTATCCGTTCGGCGCCCTCTGAATCAGCCGCGCTGGCCATCGCACATCTCACACCTGCACTGAGAAATCACGCCGGCACCAGGAAGCTGCTGATCGATTTGCTCCGGCATCCGGAACTCGGTTCCGCGGCTGCATTGGCCCTGGCCGGCCATTCGGACCCCGAAATAAAGGCAGTGCTGCTTGAGCTTACTGAAAGCGAAGATCCACTCGCTGCCAGCCGTGCAAGCCTGGCACTTGAATTGAGCAGCAACGGCCGAGTGGGGGGCTCACAGCGATGAAAGCATGGGCCATGGCTTATGCACGGGCGCTCACCGCCGTAATCATTTTCATCACGGCTGACCTTGCAGCACAGGCGCGAATCTCTGAATGGGTGGAAGATGCAGCCGAGAGTGACAATACAAAAATTGCCCTGGGTTACCCGGTTCCGATTCCGGTCGACACACCCCAGCCTTTCGATGGATTTCGAAGCTATGCAGGTCTGCACGCCCGTCACCAGGATTTCATCAATACCACGCCCTGGGTTCACGGCTCAGTACTGGGCACAACGCGCATGGGGCGAGATATTTGGGCCTACCGTCTGGGTGATGCCGACCTGTTTACAAGCTATGGCACACCCGAGCATGCCATGTTGACCACCAGCGGCATGCATGCGCGTGAATGGCAAAACCCAGAAGTGACGACCGGCATTATGGAATTGCTGATAGAGAACCAGGATGACAATCATCTGTACAGATATCTTCTGGACAATGCCAATGTGATCGTCATCCCCGTAGTGAACCCGGACGGTTTCATTCAGACCCAGAGATACCCAAGCACGAACTGGATGGGAACCGACCCGGGATTTCCCGAGGGATCTCCACGTGATGGCCGCATGCGCCGGAAAAACATGCTTTCGGCAGATGAAGATTTGCTGACACAGGATGACCATCTGAACGGCGTGGACCTCAATCGCAATAATCCACCGTTCTGGGCTTCCAACCCTGACCGGTCGTCGCCGGACCTGAACAGTATAGTTCATCACGGGGCGGCACCCCTTTCGGAGCCCGAGACCAGGGCCGTGCATGACGCCGTCCAGCTTGGCCCACTGTCAAAACTGAGCATGTATACCGACTTGCATTCATATTCCCAAGTGCATGCCTGGAGCAGGACGAACAATGACCGCCTGACCAATTCAACGCTGGCGCTAATGAATACCTTTACAAACCATCATGTTAGTTTTGACGAAGGCAAATTTTACTTTTTCTCGGATGCCGACAACGCACCAACCAATCAGGGCCTTGGCATGGTGTATGAATATTTCGCCTTCGAACACGAGGTGGCCTCGTTCTTGCTTGAAGTTGAACCGTCAGGTGGAAGCCATCCCGGCTTGCCTGGCAACGGAGCGGACTACGGCGGCCTGTCGCGCAATGGGCATGACGGTTTCATTTTGCCGGACTCTGAAATTCGCCGGGTTCGAACCGAATTGGCCCAGTCTTTCGCAGTTGCTTATTACCAACAGGCCGGGCCACCTTCGCTCAAAGCACTTCGCATCATCGACTCGGTCACTCAGGCCGTGGTATTCGAGGCCGAGTGGTATTACGCATCGGCCTCCACGCGGACGCAACACAGTTATCAGACCCAGCCCGTCCAGATGGGCCGTAGCTACCGTCTCTGGGTGGCGTTCGACAAGCCAATGAGATGGCGCACCAACGGCGAGGTCAGTGTACTTCCAGGTCAACCCGAATCGACAACGGACGTCGATGCGGCACTGCTCATCGATGGTTCGGAAGTCGTTGTAAACGTGCAAAATGCAGATTGGCTTAATGTGCCGGGGGAAGCGCCCATGGGGTATCTCAACTATGAGGAAGATTCCCTGTTCGTAGACTTCAGTTTTTCACTGGAACAAGCCAATGAAGACCTGATCGGCGAAGATGCGACCGCCACGTTCCGGATCCGGACCTGGGACATGACCAACCTGCAAACCGATGCCGATCCATCGACAGTGGCACGATGGGAGAACGGTGGCTGGTCCGGATACGAAGATAGCAGCGGCGAAGATCTGACGGACACCGGGGGTTTCGACACCACCATCCAGATGCAGCTTTCCTCAAGCAACCTCGGTGCACCTTTCGTGGTGGAACCCGGCACTTCATCGACCTGGTTCGACCCTTCCCACAAAGGCGAAGGATTCGTACTGGAGATCCTGGCTGGAAACAGGGCTTCGATGTACTGGTTTACCTACGACAGTGAGGGTAACCAGAACTGGTATATCGCGGTGGGTGACATTCGCGGAAATCGCATCGTATTTCCGGAATTGATCCAGGTGCACGGCGGTGAATTCGGACCTGGATTTGATCCGGACAATGTTACGCAAACAATTGTTGGCACTGCCGCCTTCAGCTGGTCGGATTGCGATCACGGAATAATGAATTGGACCCTGAATAATAATGCAGGCAGCATTCGGCAAGACCGCCAGGAATTGCAGCGGCTGTCCCGATTGATGGGCATCGACTGCGGCAACCAGATGCTCCCGCCGATGCGCCCCGAAGCCCTGTTGAGTGGCTCATGGTACGACCTGACACATAACGGTGAAGGCTATACACTCGAAGTGCTGATCGACAGCCGCGTGCTGGTGTACTGGTTCAGTTTCGATATGCAGGGTAATCGCCGCTGGTTCTTCGGCATCGGGGAGATCGTCGACGGCAGGCTGGTTTTCGAAGAAATGGTGACGACACGGGGAGGGATTTTCGGACCAGATTTCGATCCGGCGACGGTCGAGGTTTTGCCCTGGGGATCACTTGAAATGAACATCAGCTGTGATGACGGGACGGCAACGTTTGCACCGACCGAAGCGGGCTTTCCAGCCGGCACACTGGACCTGACACGCCTGACCAATCTCGACGGCCTGGGTTGCGGTAGCTAGTCCACCATCGGCGCCAGAGGCAGGCTGCTGCAAGCAACCACAACTCGACTCGCTCTGATTACCGGACGAAGAGTGCAGAGGTATCAGCCGATACATTGGGGGCATGCTGCCTGACCAATGGCAAGTGCGGTAATGAAGTTACAGAGAAGCGGACATCAACGAGCTTGATTGGTGAAGTGCCATTACAGCGTATCGAGCACCTCGCACAATGCTACGTTGTCATCCACGATGCGGCTTAGCTCAATGGTTCCCATGACAGCAGGCGGCTCTATGTCGTAAGTCAAAGTGGCGTTTTCGCAGTCGTGCCAGGTGATGGTCATGGTGCCAATCTTGAGTGCCGGATCAGGCTGCGGTTCGGAGCTGTCGAATACTCCACCGGCTGTCTGGTATACGTCCAATAAAGCCGTATCGCCCGAGAACGGACCTTGCGCCGTTAACCAGCGATGTCCCGGGTCTCCCAGGATGGCAGTAACGTCCTCTGGTGGACGCTCGGTGTCATAGGTAAACCAAGCCACGAATACGATACCGGTCTCAGGCAACACCGCGATCAGGAAGCCCTGGCCCGCTGTAGCTTGGTCGAACCAGGTGTCATTGAGGCCGGCATTGATTTTGAATCCTGATACATCAAAAAATACATACGCCGCCCCGGAAGTCCGTGCTGAATTATCGCTCTGATCGCCATTGACGCCTGTAGCGTTGCTGCCCTCTGACAGAGCACCAACCACCAAGGTGTCGCCGGAAATGGCCAGGGACCAGCCAAACGCGCCACCTGAATTGGAAGGCTTGACATAGGCCTGCTGGCTCCATACGGTGCCGTTGCGGGTGAAGACATACGCCGCCCCGGTACCCTGCGCTGAATTATCGCTCTGGTCGCCATTGATGCCGGTGGCGTTGCTGGCCTCTCTATTAGCAGCGACAACCAGTATGTCACCGGAAATGGCCACTGAAGCGCCAAACACGTCACCTCTGAACCTATTTTCATCACCTTCAGTATTGGAGGCCTTGAGATAAGCCTGCTGGCTCCAGGTTATGCCGCTACGGGTAAAAACATACGCCGCCCCGGCATTCAGTTCTGAATTATCGCCCTGATCACCATTGATGCCGGTGGCGTTACTGTCCTCGTGGCGAGCAGCGACCACCACGGTGTCGCCGGAAATGTCCAAGGACCAGCCAAACAAGTCTTCAGCATCGGTATTGGAGGCCTTGAGATAGGCCTGCTGGCTCCAGGTCGTGCCGCTGCGGGTAAATACATACGCCGCCCCGGCCTGGTCCGCTGAATTATTACCCTGATCGCCATTGATGCCGGTGGCGTTGCTGGCCTCATTAAGAGCTCCGACCACCAGTGTGTCGCCGGAAATGGCCACGGAATAGCCAAACCGATCCGTCCATATCGGTATTGGAAGCCTTGAGATAAGCCTGCTGGCTCCACACTGCGCCGCTGCGGGTAAAGACATAGGCCGCCCCGGCATTGAAGGCTGAATTATCGCTCTGATCACCATTGATCCCGGTAGCGCCGCCGTCCTCTACGTCCGCACCGACCACCACCGTGTTGCCGGAAATGGCCACGTACCAGCCAAAGCAGTCATCGGCATCGGTATTGGAAGCTTTCAGATAGGCCTGTTGGCTCCACACCGCGCCACTGCGGGTGAAGACATACGCCGCCCCGGCACGGCTCGCTCGATTATTGTTCTGATTGCCGTTGATGCCGGTGGCGTCACTGTCCTCATTAAGAGCTCCGACCACCAGCGTGTCACCGGAAATGGCCACGGAATAGCCGAAGATGTCACCGCCACCGGTATTGGAGGCCTTGAGATAGGCCTGTTGGCTCCAGGCCGTCCCGCTGCGGGTAAAGACGTACACTGCCCCGGAATTGACCCGTGAATTACTACTCTGATCACCGTTGATGCCGGTGGCGTTACTGTCCTCATTCTGAGATCCGACCACCACCGTGTCGCCGGAAATGGCCACGTCATAGCCAAACAGGTCTTCAGCACCGGTATTGGAAGCCTTCAGATAGGCCTGCTGCCCAAGGCTGGGATCAATGGTGAGTGGATAAGTGGCTTGAGAATCATCAATGATCAGGCTTAATGTGTTGGCGGCCAATTGCATTCGTGCCGGCAGTTCACGCCCATCGGCATCCCAGACTTGCAGTTTGTTGTAGCTGATGGTGGTGCCGGCACTGTTAACAAAGCTCAGCGTGTTGCCCCGTTGGTTGGCCGCCAGGTCGGTTGCCAGATTCATCTCAAGCATTAAAGGCTGGCCACTTTGCGCGCCCGGTGGCCGCTGTTCCAGCTCAAACCATTGTTCCAGGCCAGTTGCTGAATTCACCCACCATTCCCGCAGGGTGTCATTCCACTGGTAAGTGACGTTGTAATCGTCGGCGGAAATCTGTTCAGGGCGATCCAGGACTTGCAGCTCGGCAAATCCAACTGCACTTAACTTCAGACTTAAATGATAGGGCTGCTCCTGGCGGTCACGTGGTCTCAGGGTAGTGGTGCCGTTCGCAGCATAGCGAATCTGCCAGCCCTGGGCCGGGTTGGATGAAACATAGCCATCGATCTCGTGCCGGAATGCGCGGTACTTACCTGCTGCAATCCGCCCCTGGATGGTGGCCCAATCGCCGTTGGACAAGCCATCAGGCACCTCGCCGGGTTCTATACGCCGGTCAGGCACCTGGATTGGCTCAATGTTCTGGAGTTGGGGGCGTTGTGGCTGAGTCGTTGATAAGGCCCCTGCCGGTGTCAGTATCGCCACACTCACCAGGCAAAGCACGGCGATAGTCGGTATTAGCTTCGGTATAAGAGCTTGCTCAGCCATGTAATACAGTCTTGCCATCGCATTGCTCCCAGCTTGCCCCTGCAACCCAGCAGAAAACCTGTCTGGGAGCACAGGAATAATATTTGTACAGTAAGTATAGGAGAAATTAGAGTTTTAACTGACACCAAAATCCAAGCTCGTATGAGTTCTGCTTTCGACCAGAAAGCGGAACATCGCATTCTGAATCGGGCATCTCTGCTTACGACCCAAAGCGGAAGTTAGTGTGGTAGAGTTTTCAACGGCAGCTTTCGACCCAGAGCAAACATAAGCTTAGGCTGTTTTGCACTTACATTGATATAGTTGCTCAAATAGCTTGAATTTACTGGAAAAGCGCGTCTAGAAGGGCGCAATTGAAAGCTTGAATTGTATATCCTCGATCCGCACTCAAGTTAACTTTGCAATTTAAACATCTGCACTGATTGAGAGATGAACGATAAAAATACCAATGACAGCCCTCGAAGTGGCCGCTCCGTATTTTTGCTAAAGGTTTTGTTCAAGCCAAAAGTGGTATTTGACGAGCTGGCAAACTCTGAGCCATCGCCGTACCGTATATTTTTCAAATTTCTGATTTGGTTCGCACTTTTGCCGCCATTGTTTGCATATATTGGCGGCAGCTGGTACGGCTGGGATTTAGGTGCAGCAAGTCCGTTGATACTGGGCGAGACGGAATTGCGAATGGTCAGTATTTTCTATTACTTCGGGTTGCTCGCCGCCTTTGTATCGACTGCCTTCGCTTCACGATGGATGTCAAAAACCTATGGTGCGCGTACTTCTCTTGGAGTGCATATGGCGATGGTCGCAATTCTGGCAGCACCCTTTGCATTCGGCAGCATTATTCATTTGTATCCGCATGTGTTTATCAACCTGCTGGTGCTCATTCCTGTAATGATTTGGGCCATGTATTTGTTGTATGTGGGTCTGCCGGTTGCGCTGGGCATCAACCCGGAACGAGGCATGTTACTGGCCTCATCGCTGCTCGGATGGTTGCTGGTTGGCTTCGTTACTTTGCTGGGAATCACCGTCGCCTTGTGGGCGAACGGGCTAGGCCCGTCGATAGGCGCGTGAATTGATGTCTGAAAACCCCACGAGCAATGGCAAAGTGTATTACCACGATTCGGTCGTGCGATTCCTTGTCATGTGCTCTCTGGTCTGGACCGTGCTCGGAATGTCCGCTGGCGTTTATGTCGCGGCCGAATTGATCTGGCCTGAAATAAACTTCGGCCAGCCCTGGTTGTCTTTTGGACGGCTACGTGCTTTGCATACCAATTGGGTCATATTCGGCTTCGGCGTTTCCGCGCTCATGGCAACGGCTTTCTACAGCGTGCAGCGTACCTGCCACGTCCCGCTCCCGACACCGCGTCTGGCCTGGGCCACAGCCATTTTCTGGCAGGTCGGCATCCTGGCGGGTGGCCTGTCGCTGTTGGCCGGCATCAACGCCGGCAAGGAATATGCAGAGCTTGAATGGCCCTTCGACATAGCCATCGCAGTTATCTGGATTTCTTTTGGTGTCGTATTTTTCTCGACGATCGCGCAACGCCGTATCAAGCAGATTTACGTGTCGAACTGGTTTTACGGAGGGCTGATCATAGTCGTTGCGATGATCCACGTGGTTAACAGCCTGGCGATGCCGGCAACGATGTTCAAGTCTTACTCAATTTATGCGGGCGCTCAGGACGCCATTGTGCAGTGGTGGTACGGACACAACGCGGTAGGGATTCCTGCTGACCGGCGGCTTCCTCGGCATGTTGTACTACTTCCTGCCAAAACACGCTGATCGCCCCATCTGGAGTTATAAGCTGTCTGTCGTTGCTTTCTGGGCCTTTACTTACAGTTATATCTGGGCAGGCCCCCATCATCTTCATTTCAACGCGGTTCCCGACTGGGTCCAGAACCTGGCTATGGTAATGAGTCTGATTTTGTTGGCGCCTTCGTGGGCTACTATGATTAACGGAATTATGACTGTTAGCAGTGCTGCTGAGAAGCTTCGGACCGACCCGGCGCTCAAGTTCATCGTCTTGTCCTTGGCATTCTATGGGCTGGCAACATTCGAAGGCCCGATGATGGCCATCAAGAGTGTCAATGCCGTTAGTCACTTTACAGACTGGACGATTGGCCATGTTCACTCGGGCGCGCTCGGCTGGAATGCCTTGATTGTGTTTGGTACCTATTATTTTCTGGCGCCAAGGCTCGTGGGCGCCGAGTTGTATAGCGTGCGACTCGCAAATATCCACTTCTGGTTAGCGCTTGCCGGCACCATGCTGTACATCCTGTCGATGTGGGGAGCCGGTGTTTCCCAGGGGTTGTTGTGGTTAAGCCTGGATGACTTCGGGGAACCCAGTTTTAGCTTCAAGGACATCATGGCAAGCATGCCACCGTATTATCTATTAAGACTAGTCGGCGGACTGATCTTCCTTGCTGGCGCATTACTGATGATTTTCAATTTATTCATGACCATGAAGGGCCGTGAAACGATTCGAATTCGACCGCCTGAGCCTGGCAGGGTCCAGGAGTCGACATGAGCGGCTTGTCACTACATCAAAAACTGGAAAACAATGCGGCGTTGCTGGTATTCGGCATTTTGTTCGTCTCGGCGATAGGAGGTTTGGTGCAAATTCTCCCAAGTCGCGCTCAGGAATCGCTGAAAACACCAACTGGGAATACACGAGTGTATTCTGACGTCGAGTTGGTCGGCCGTGACATCTACATTCGTGAAGGTTGCAGCGTTTGCCATTCGCAACAAATCCGTCCTTTGCTGGCCGAAGTTAAACGTTACGGCCCGTATTCGCGTGCAGGCGAGTTCGTCTATGACCGACCATTCTTGTGGGGGTCCAAGCGCACCGGGCCCGATCTTCAACGCATTGGTGGCAAGTACTCGGACATCTGGCAGCGTGTTCATCTAATCAACCCGCGTGACGTCGTGTCAAATTCGATCATGCCGGCCTATCCTTGGCTTGCCGCACGACCGGCGAGTGCAGCTGGCGATATCCAGGCCAATATGAGAGCGCTGCAGCGTCTTGGCGACCCCTACGATGATGCCAAAATTGAAGCGGCTCCCGAGCAACTTGAAGGGTTAATGGAAGTTGATGCGCTGGTTGCCTACTTGCAAATGCTGGGCGTCGGTTTCGACGAAAGAGCAAGCGATGACCCCGGAGCAGAACATTGATTCCAACGAGGTATCCAAAATGACCTGGTTCCTGTTTGCCGGTGACATGCTGGTGATGTTGTTCATGTGCGCTCTTGTCGTATGGGTCTATTTGAAATCAACCTCGAAAGCGGCCAACGAAGCGGCCAGAATCCCTCTGGAAGATGAATTTATTGATGACTGAATTACCGACAGGATTCTGGTCAGGATGGATAGTGGTATTGACGCTGGTCAGTCTCACTTTCCTGGGTTGGTTTGTATTCAGTATTTATTTTTCCAGGTCGGGTAAGCAGCACGAAGGCCTGGTTTGGGATGGCAATCTCAAGGAAGGAGCTAATCCGGCTCCGATGTGGTGGTTTTGGCTCATTCTTGGTTCGCTGGTGTTCTCGCTGATTTACCTGATGCTGTATCCGGGTTTGGGGTCTCATAGCGGCCTTCTCAATTGGGACTCGGGTAGTCATGTTGTTCGAAGCGAAGAGGCCTACCAGGCCGAGTTTGGCGAAAATCGAAGAATGGTTCGTGATGCACCATTGACGGCGATTCACGCTAACCCCAAAGCCATGGCATCAGCGCAAGGCGTTTATAATCGCAATTGTGCTGTATGTCACGGATATGATGCGCTGGGGCAGGCCAATCTTTTCCCGAATCTGGTTGATGATGACTGGCAATGGGGTGGGTCACCGGCGCAAATCGAGCAGTCGATTCGCGATGGACGCCAGGCGGTAATGGTCGCCTGGGGTCCGATCCTTGGGGAGCAAGCCGTCGCTGACGTTACGAGCTATCTACTGGCACTGTCTGACAGTCCCGAGAAAGATCATCCCGGCAAAATGATATTCGACCAGTATTGCACCGCCTGTCATGCACCGACAGGCGGGGGCATGCCTGCCATTGGAGCACCAAACCTGACCGACGACATTTCTTTGTACGGAAACAGTGTTGAAGCATTGACCGAGTCCATTGCGAATGGCCGATCGGGCGTTATGCCCGCCTTTGGTGAGCGCCTTGACGACACACAGATCAAACTATTGCTTGCACTGCTGACTGCAAACACCGACCCCAAGTTGCTGGTGAATACGGGTGCCAGTACAGCAGACGGCGAGTCAGAAGGACCGGACGTTTCCGCCGATGAAGACGACGCAGCAGTTAAAGTCACCTACGATCTTTTGGATGCGGTCGAGTGACCAGACATTCATCACTGGGTCCGCGACTATGCGCGTCCCATAAGAAAATCGTCAATGACAGATAAACTAACGGTCAAGTCGAACACCACCCTGATCCCGTTCCTTATTGCCCGGCTTCAGGGCTGGTCGCGGAGCACGATCAAGCAGCGCCTGAAAAACGGTTGCGTCAACGTCAACGGCGAGCAGGTTACCCGACATGACCACGACTTGCGGGCGGGCGACCAGGTGGTTGTCGAAGCCCCCGCCCGAGGCGTTTCCAGCGGGCGGCCGCAGCTCGGTATCCTCTATGAGGATCGGGACCTGGTCGCCATTAACAAGCCCGCCGGGTTGTTGTCGGTTGGATCTGGCAAAGACAAGGAGCCCCATGCGCTGGGCATACTGCGTGACCAGCTGTCGCGTCGAAACAAGTCGGTAAAACTGTGGCCGGTGCATCGAATTGATCGCGATACTTCCGGGGTACTGCTGTTCGCTACCTCCCGGGAGATGCGCGAAGCGGTGATGAAGGGGTGGAAGGCCGTGGAAAAAGCCTACCTTGCGATCGTGGAAGGTTGCCCAAAGCCTGCGGCGGGCACTATTGATCAACCGCTGCGTCTCGACCCGGAAATCTACCAGGTGCATGTCGGGCCGCACCCCGACGCCAAGCGCGCTGTGACCCATTTCACCACCGAACGTAGCGTTGGTCAGCGAACTCTTTTACGGGTAGAACTGGAAACAGGCCGCCAGCATCAAATACGAGCCCACCTGGCATGGCTGGGACACCCTGTTGTAGGTGACCAGCGATACGGAACGGCTGGTACGCGAATGGGCCTGCACGCCTTGCGGCTTAATATCGCCAAACCGGGAACAAACAAGCCACTGGTATTTGAAACTCCCGCACCGGCGGATTTTTTGGCACTATTGCGCTAGTGCGTGGCAGGTCGAAGTCAATTTAGCCGATTGAAAGGGTTCAGGCGATGCAGTCAATTATTCCTGGGGGCAATCTTTCGACATATAAGCAATGCCGCTCCGATAGCGCTATCCGTCATCCTTGTCTTTATCTTTATCTTTGTCTTTGTTCTTGCCACCCAGCAGATCGAACAATGCGCTCTTGGCGGCTTCTTCGAATCCAGCCTCGGAAGATGCGTCGTCCTGCTCACCATCCGCCGCTGCCTTCTGCGCGCCTTTCGACCCCACGCCCAGCTTGTTCAGCAGCATCTCTGTGGCCTCACTAGTTATGAGCGCTTGCCAATCCACGGACAGGGACGGAGCATCCAGCGGGCCGCTGATTTTAAATGGAAAGCTTTTACCGGCCAGTCCGGAGCCCAATGGATCCCTTCCCAACTCAGGTGAATTACGAATTTCTGCCACCATGCCCAGATCAACCTGGGACCGCCCCAGGTCGATGGTGCCATCCCCGCGTACGGTGAGAAACGGTAATTCACCTATCAGTTCGCGGGTGGTGAGCACGCCGTTTTCGACACCGCCTGCCATATTCAGACGTGAGAAAACCGTGCGATTCGGCTCCGGTTTTGGCGGCCCCATGCCTTTGAACAGAGCCCAGCCCCGGCGAATTTCATACCAGATATTGATGCCTTCAAGGGCCCCCTCGTCAAGCGTCAGGCCCAAGTCCCCTTCGAGACTGCTCAGCACTTTACTGCTGCTTTCTCCGCGCCCGGCAAGGCGCAGGTGGCCCTTGCCTGTACCAGACAGGGACTCGCTCTCAACAAGGTCAGCGACCAGTCGATGGAACGCAACCGAATCAATGTTTTCATCCAGCGTAAGTTGCGGCACGGCAGCTGAGCCGTCCAGCGCGATATCGCCGCTGTAGCGGCCGCCGTAGAACCCGGCAGTCAGCGGGTTTAGCCGCAACTTGCCATTGCGGACAAGGATACCCACTTCAGCATTGCTGAATTCCAGCCCTGCCAAGCGCAAGGTTCCCATCTTGAGTTGCCCCTGCACATCCTGCCCCCGTAACTCTTCCTGCGGTATCGCGACATCTTCGGACCCACCCTCTTCGGATGCCGGCGCCAGGTAACGGTCAATGTCGATTTCGTCTACAGCAAGCTGGAAAGTGATTTTCGGCTGATTGAAGTCCCTTACGTTCATTTCACCGGTGAAACGGCTCTGATCCAGTGCCATTGTGAAGTCATTCAATACGAGCTGTGTGTTACTGCCTGACAGGTTCATATTGATGCTTGCCTTCTGTAAAGCGGTTGGATCAGTCGTTTCGGGAACATCGATTTGAAGGGCCTGCAGCAGATCCAGCGGCGAAAATTCGGCGATATTCAACGCTCCGCTAAATTCCGGGTCATCGATTATGTTATGGGCAGATAATGTTCCGCTGGCCTGCAACCCGGCCAGTTCCGCGGTATACGAATCAACAACGAGGGTCTGTGCGGCCAGGTCCAGAACGAATTGAGGCGCCCGGATACGGGCCGATTGACTGCCCTTCCCTGCTTCCAGGGCCAATGTGAGTTCGAAGTCATTTAATGTGTAACGCTCAGCATCCAGGTCGATCGCTACCGTGGCCGCCAGTTCAAATTCTGTGCGGGAACCAGTGGAGACATCCTCGAGCACCGCCCCCAGTTCCAGCGGTACCGGTTCGCCATCGCCCAGTGCGCCGGTTTTCATGGAGAATCCACTCAAGCGGAAATGCGAACCACTCTTCAGATCATGGTATTCGATATCGGCGTCATGAATATTCAAGCCCGCCACCCGTTGGCTGGTAAACATGCCGGGGCTGCTGTCATCCACCACTGCGGATTCCTCTCCTGACGCCAGGTCATCCCAGTTGTTTTGTCCCCTTTCATTCACCGCCAGGGCCAGTTCGAGCCGCTCCAGCGTGATCTCATCAACAGAAATCTGTTTGTGCAATAAGGGCATCAATGCCACACCCACGCGGGCCTCGCCGATCTTCGCGAAGGGCTGATCTCCGAATCCTTCTGCATTACTGAGGCTGAGATCGCTCACCTCTACGGCCAGCCAGGGAAACACCGTGAAATCCAGCGTACCGTTGATAGTCAGTTCCCGACCGGTTTGCTTGTAAACCTGCCCGGCTATCGCCTTTTCCAGGTCCTCTTTGTCATAAATCAGCGGCAGCAGCACAGCGGCCAGCAGCAGCAACAAAACCAGGGCGCCAACCAGCCCAAATAGGATTTTGAATAAACGTTTCATGGGGGGTAATCTCCTGTCAGCACCTATAGCATAGCGCGGATCACAATTTAGGCCGGAGTGATCAACAGGTGTAAATGATTAGTTATGAAACTTCACAGGGCCAGCATCGCCCACAAGAATCCCCAGAGAATTGACTTTAGAATCCTGCTTTTTGTTACTCCGTGCTAAATCCGGGATACCTGGTCAAACTGCCCCTGGCTACAAAACAAGGCCTCGGCCAATACCATCGACCCCCAGATTTCTGAATGGGTGTCTTCTAAATGAATTGCGTTTGCGCCGGCAGCGGCTGCACGATTCCTTACCTGATTGAACGCGCCTTGGTCGGCGCGGGCTTTATTCTTTCCCGCTGGCCCCTCCCCATACACTTTAGCGATCACTTCACAATCGTGGTTTTCACCAACGACCTGAAGTGTTTCACTGCCTTGTTTGGGTTGCACAACGCAAGCAGATAGTGCCATTACCGGAATTAAAGCAAGTAATTTGTTCACTGATTTGTCCTCGTGTTAGTGGCCAAAGATAATTCTGAAAGAAGACTAACAACAGCCCGGTAAATGTACTTGTCTTGAAAGGCCCATGATTTGACACTTCAAGGGTCTGTTGTCAGTCCCAAATTCAATTGATACTTTCGTAACTATCAGCTGAGTAAAGCGACAATTTCCGCTCGGCCAGTAATTTGGCCATTTTCATTCTCTCTATAATCTCCGGTGAGGATTGTTCGGTCTGGGCACTGAGCATATCGTCCCAAAATTGTATTTCTGTGTGGAAAGCATCTTGCAGGTCCATTTCTTGAGTTCCGATGTAATTGTTACAGCGAATCTTATTGATTATTGAGCACTAAAACCCGGCAAAGCGGGCCAATCATTTGACTGAAGACCGTCTGCTGTGAGAGTTTTCATCTGAAAGAGACATGGAGGCAATACGATGGCAGTCTTCGCACCGGTTTTGAGTTACCTGTGGGAAAGCGCAAAAGACTACGGTCTGGACCCCGCAGAATTGTTCAAGGAAGCCGGTATCGACCCTAACCTTCGGCTGGACATCAACGCTCGTGTCAATGCAGACCAATACGATCGTCTGATCCTGGCTGAGAAACAAAAAAGTAATGACGACGCATTCGTTTTCCACCTGGTCGAACACCTTCATCCCTCTTACCTGGGCCTGATGGGTTATGCATGGATGACCAGTGCCACATTGCGCCAGGCTTTTGAACGGATGAGCCGCTATGCAAGGATGCTGTCGGATGAAGCATTTATTCGTCTCGAAGACCACGATGACACTTTACATATAATAAGCCTGTCCAAGCCCGAAGAATTTCGTGACCCCGACCTGAGAGAACGGTTACGTTTCGCCAACGCGGTGAAACTTTGCCGGATGAATTGCGGCGAATCATTCAAGCCTGCCCGCATTCTTTTCAGGCAGCCAGAGCCAGCTCAGCCAGCTGCCTACTACTCGTTTTTCCGCTGCGAGCTGATGTTCAATTCAGAATCGAGCGAACTGCTTATCGATGCCGCCATCGCTGACCAGCAGCTGTCCGGAGCCAATGTACAGCTTGAAACCCTGCTCGAACAACAAATCATCGACTACGTGGCCAGGCTGGATAAAACGGATATCAAGAGAGGTGCCAGGTCCGTGCTAATCAAGCTACTGCCTTCCGGCCATGTCTCGATTGAAGAAATCGCTGCAAAACTCAGTATGTCTGTGAGGACACTCAGGCGGAGACTGAAGGACTCTGGTACATCCTTCAAGGATTTACTGGCGGAAACCCGCCGGGAACTTGGTGAGCGATACATCCAGGACAACAGCATGAGCCTGACCGAAATTGCTTTTATGCTCGGCTTTTCCGACAGCAGTTCGTTTTCCCGTGCTTACAAGAAATGGACCGGACAATCTCCCAGTAATTACAGAAGCTCACACAAAATGTGATCAGGTCATGATGTCTTCTGAGCCGATCGCGTTTTCAACCGTGTGAAGGAAGTCGGGCGGCCCATATCCCAATTTCCTGAGCCCATGGAACTTTCCGTCTTTGAGCAGGCGTGTCTCGAACAGTAAGGGCATACCCTTGTCCCGGGCGTAGGCCTTGAGCCATTCCAGGGTGTCCTCCGGGATGCACTCCCCGGTAGGCACTGCCTTGACAACATTCCAGCCATTCCATTTCCGGGAAAAAAATACGATGGCGCCGCAGAGATCCGGCCGCATCTCATCAGGCATTGGGCTGGCATCATTCAACCATCCGCATTTGAAGTTTATGCAGGGGTCCACCGGGCGACTTTCATAAATGGCGCAGCCCTGGCCGGTGCAGTGGATGCAGGGATTACCCGGCGACATTTTGATTTTCGGGGACGTCAACCAGCCTTCACAACACGCGGTACATGTAGAACATTGTCTGTTGCTCACGCGGGTATTATTAACTTTCTTCGTTTAGATTGCTGGCTTTCCATCAAAGGAATTTCGCCAGCGGTCGCTCATGCTCATGATTTGCCAGGCGCCAATTACCAGGAACAATCCGATAACGGCAAAAAACTTCGCAGAGTTGCTCAACAAATCGTATTGAACCTCCACCAACAGACCGACAATGGGTAAGAGGTAGAAAATAGTGATGACAGCAATGCCGTACCAGGCAAGGAAACGAAAAAGTTTAAGGAAACTGTTCCAACCGTTGGAGAGTGAATGTTTCATAAGCTGTTTTCCTCAAAAAAAAGAGGGACAGTTTGCTGTCCCTCAAAACACACTTTTCTAGGAGTAACCAGGTTCGCATTAACCTGGAGTTTCAGTGTATGGAATCAATACCCGGCGCGCTTGCCCGAACCGGACGGCTTGTTGACAAACCGGCCGCCAGCAGCAATTCACAAAGTGTCGTTTCATCAGTTGCCGGGTCATCCAGCTGCTGGATAGTTGCGTCGGCAAGTTCTACTTCAGATGCTATGACGTCCTGCAACAGCCGCCACAACTCCTGCTCCGGCAGTTGTTTAAAAAGAGAGTCAAAATTCAGATTGGCATTCATTTCGGCATTGCCCGCGCTTCATTCAAAATATATACATTGGAACGGCCTATCTCATCAGCGCCGGCTTTTCGGTCTGTATTGAACAGGCTGGCAAGCCGCGATTCAGCCAACGCCATCGCATAACGCATCCGTTCAATGCTTTCCGGTGGTTCCTTCTCCTTGCTGGATTCGATCAACTCGTGCCAGAATTCAATTTCGGATCTAAGCAAAGCTTCGCCGATTCCGAGTTGCACGCCTGTCGCACCCTGACCTTCAGAGTTCTTGTTTTCGATAGTGGCCATTCATAGTCCCTTGTTAAGATCCGCGCCCGGGTGGTGCACTTATTTCGAGACCGACTATATAGAGCAGGAGGTTTAATCGCTTGACTACAACAGACAAGCGGTTGACTACATCGGGCAAGCTCAGTGAGAATGAGCACACCAGTTGAATATGTTCGAGGTATTTTCAGGATGACTGTGTTTGCTCCGGCGCTGGGCGCGCTCTGGGAACAATTGAAAGGATACGGGATCGATCCGGCACCCCTTTTCAGGGAAGAAGGTATTGATCCCGAAATGCTATTTGATCCAGGCGCCCGGATCCCACTGGAGCGTTATCAAAGACTCGATGTGAAAGCCGCGAAGTTGTCGGGGGACCCCAATTTCGGACTGAAGGGTGCTGAATATTCCAGGCCCGCCCACCTCGGAGCCCTGGGTTTTGCCTGGCTCGCGAGCTCCAGCCTGCGTACGGCGTTCCAACGCATAAGCCGCTACGCTCGCGTCATCCAGGAAAAATTAGCCATCGAACTGGAGGAAGACGAGGAATTCTTTTTTGTCCGGATTGACGCCCATTTGCCGCTGCTGTGCAAACGGATCAGGGAGAACGGTCAACTGGCTGCCCTGATCCAATTCAGCCGGGTGATTGCAGGCAAGGATTTCAACCCCGCCAAGATCTGTCTGAAGCAATCTGAACCCGAAGACACCAGCTATTACTACGAACTATTTCGCTGCCCCCTCGAATTTGACGCAAAAGACACAACTTTTGTCATTCGTCTGGAAGATGTCGACAGGAGACTGACGGGTTCGAATGACCAACTGGCCAAGCTCAATGAACACATCGTCGTCAAGTACTTGGCCCACAGCCAGAAACTGGACATCGTCAACCGGGTTAAAGCCGCTATCATCGATGGGCTTGCAAACGGACAGGTCACAGAGACTTTAATCGCCGAAGAAATGCACACCACTCCGCGCAATGTGCATCGCAAGCTTCAAAAAGAAGACACCTCGTTCAAACAACTGCTCACAGATGTCAGAAAAGAGCTCGCCCATCAGTACATTCAGGACCGGAGCAAAACTCTGACCGAGATATCATTCATGCTCGGATTTTCCGAAGTGAGTTCGTTCTCCCGTGCCTTCAAAGGCTGGACCGGGAAACCCCCCAGCGAAGCAAGACAGGGTATGGCATAATGAGTGACTCAATTGTATCCTAATTTTTTTCCAGATTCCGCCAAATTCAAAAGTGGAATGATCAATTTAACCAAGGAGCGAATCATGCGCAAATCCGCGTTATTTACAGCAGTAATATTTTTCCTGGCGTCCCCGGCCGTTCTCTGGGCATTCGAACCCGATACCAGCAGTGGAATACAACTGGACGCTGCCAAGGCCATCATCGAAATTAAAAAGGCAGATCCCGGCATCCAGAAATTTTTCGACGAGTCAGCCGGCTATGCCGTTTTTCCAACGGTCGGTAAAGGCGCAATTGGCATTGGCGGTGCACACGGTAAGGGCCTGGTCATTGTTGGCGACAAAGCCATTGGCAAAACTTCGCTCAGCCAGGTCACACTAGGCCTGTCACTGGGTGGTCAAAAATACGCTCAGTTCATCTTCTTCAAAGATGATACTGCGCTGGGTCATTTTCAGCGTGGCAATTACGAAATGGGTGCCCAGGCTTCCGCGGTGGCGGTGACTGCCGGTGCATCTGCTGACGCAGATTACGACAAGGGTGTGGCCGTGTTTACCAATATCGGTGGTGGCTTGATGGCTGACGCTTCCATAGGCGGCCAGAAATTCACCTACGAAGCGTTCTAGGCATTCAGGGAAAGGAATCTCAATGCGGAAAATGATTGTACTCTTGACTGCCCTGACCCTGGCGGCGCTCTGCTCGGGGGTTGTCGCGTTCGAACCTGATATTAACGATCGGATGGAACTTGATGTACAGCGAGCCATCATCAATATCAAGAAGGCCGATCCTGGAATCGAGACGTTTTTCGAGAGCGCAGCGGGTTATGCCGTTTTTCCCAGCGTGGGTAAAGGCGCCATCGTGATCGGTGGCGCCTACGGCAAGGGACTGGTGATCGCAAACAAAAAAGTTGATGGTTACACGAGCATGTCCCAGGCCACCATTGGACTGGCCCTGGGTGGTCAAAAATACGCGCAATTCATCTTCTTCAGGGACGAGACCGCTCTCGGGCATTTCAAGCGTGGCAATTTCGAATTCGGCGCCCAGGCCTCGGCCGTGGCCATCACGGCCGGAGCCTCCTCGACTGCTGCATATGACTCCGGCGTAGCGGTTTTCACCCACGCCGTTGGCGGGCTGATGTTCGAAGCCTCCGTCGGTGGCCAACGATTCAAGTACGAGCCCAAAGCGGACTGATAACTATCCATGTAGGAGCGGCTTTAGCCGCGATTTGATCGCGAACGGGTCGCGAATGAATTCGCTCCTACGCTATGGGTTGCTGAGGGCAGAAGATTTGCTGGTCCCGTTGCAGGCAAGTGACTGTAACGGGCGTGCAGCCCCTGATTTCACCATCCGGAGCCAGGGCCATGTCGCTGGGCGCCGTAATTCGAACCTGCTTCGCTTTAAAGGTCTCGATTTCTTCAAACCTGATGTGGTGTCCCTGGTAAATAGTCGGAAAAAGGCGCAGCAAGCGCATACGTGAAAGCTTCTTCACTAATGTCACGTCAAACAACCCATCGTCGAACACAGCATCAGGTGCGATCAAAAAAGATGCTCCGGTATAACGGCTGTTGGAAATCTCCAGGAACATACTGTCCATATGAATATTTTTTCCATCTATTTCAATAGATAATGGATAACTCTTAAGCTTAATTACATGCCATAAAGCAGCCAGGGTGTAGGCCGGAATTCTGAAGGATTTTAGTTTTTCAGCGGTTCTCAAGGCATCTACCACCAGTCCGGCACCAACAACATTAAGGAAAAAATAAGTCTCGGCAGGCGTTACCACACGTCCAACATCGACCGGCCGCACGTGGCCTGCCCTGATCAGCCCCACTGCTTTCTCCCAGTCACCCGCAGCGAGGCCGAGATCCCGTGCAAAAGCATTGCCCGTACCCGCCGGAACCAGGCCCAATGGAATTCGCTTACTTTTGTCATGGGCGTAGAGGCCATTAACTGCCGCTAAAAGTGTGCCGTCACCACCCACAGCAATCAGGCCGTCGTATTCAGATAAATCCGTCTCGGCAATCAAGCTTACTGCCTCGCCAGCGCTGCCGGATTGCAATACGTCCAGCCCGGCGAATTTCTCCAATTCCGCGCGCACCCCGGGCAATAGCCGGTGCGCACGACCAGCGCCAGCTTTTGCATTGAACACCAACAGTAACTTCATGATTCATCATACCTTCCTATCCATTGCATACATTCAAAACTTGTATGCCAGGGACGAAATAATGCCGTAATCGCTATTGGATGCGTTGGTCGAAATCGGGTCGGAGTCATAGTTCAGGTAGAAATCCATTACCCAGAAAAAATCCTCGAATAGTTCAAGGCGATAATCAGTACCGAAGGTTGCACGAATTCTGCCGAAATCCGTGAGGCTTGGAAATACCAGCAAGCTCACGTTGAATTTCCGCTCGGGAGTGGAATACTTGTAGTACTCGTACCTCAACAAACCCACCGCTTCAAGGTTGGTTTGAGCCTCCCCGAATGTCGGGATTTCATGGTTGACATCCAGTCCTCCTGCAATGGAAAACCAGTTGCGGTTCGAGCGGATCGGCACCCACCCGTATCCTGCTCCGAGCAGGGCTCGCAAGTCGACACCCAGTTCATCGTTCTTCTCCAGGTTTCCAAAATAATCCATGAATCTTTTGTTTTCTTTAAAGACCAGTTGATTGGCAGTCAGGCTTGCACGACTGGTATCGCTTTGCCCTTCCTGTGTCGTGGTTTCCGCAGATATTCTGGCCCGGGTAATATAGTCCTTGTGTCGGTATTCCGTTTCCAGGCCAAGGTTGTATCTACCCACTTTACTGCCTTTATCCCAACTGACACCCAGGCTGGCAGTGATATCAAGGCGGTCCCAAAATTTCGCTTCGACCGGGTACATTCCGATCACGTCCATGGTGTTGACACCGACCTTTCCATCAACCGTATCGATCATCAGCATATCTTCGTTTTCCGGCTTGGCCAGCGGGCCATAAAACCGCTGGCCATTGGTTAACTCAATGGCCTGTCCCGTGTCGCTTACGATCTCGAGAATGTCATCCCATTCGATAAAAAGCGTACCCATATGGTCGGTTTTAAATTCCAGTTTGCCACGAAGCATGCTTTTCACTTCGCCTGTAACCCTGTCCCCGTTGTGCAGGAAAACCACATCGGTTCTTATGGCAAGGGCAGAAAAGCTGACAGCCAACAAAATGGCCAGAAGTATCGATCTAGACAGTATACTGAGCATGAGTTTTCTCAAAAATCCAACGCAATAATGAGGTAGATTCTATACTGTCTTTCCGCACTGAGACACTAAGCTATGAAAGCGAAATTAAATATACTTCTGATAATTATTTTACTGGCTGGATGCGAGCCCGCGAGTCCGCTCGAAGCCACGGACGAGACGGGCCCACGTTTCGAAACGGTGGGTAAACTCGAATCCAGGGGTCTGAACGAAGCCAGCGGCATCCAGGCGGGGAATAACGGCGTTTTTTTTCTGCATAACGATGGGGGAAAGCACCTTTTTGCCATTGATGACAAGGGCAACGACCTGGGCCGGATGAACATTATTGGCGCCAAAAACAAGGATTGGGAGGATATTACCCGGGTGATGAGCGATGAGGGTCCGTTACTGGTGATTGGCGATACCGGAGACAATCACAACGGCCGCAAAAAGGTCAGGTTGTATTTCGTCAAAGAACCCACCAGTGGAGAGTTCAAAAGCGACCTGGAACCGGTGCACCGCCTCAAAGTCCGCTACCCGGACGGACCCAGGGACGTCGAATCAATTGCCTATGATCCTGCCAGTGACATGATCCTGTTTCTCAGCAAGCGTGACCGGCCTCCCAGGCTGTACGGTGTCCCGATGGATCTTGCGCTGGTGGAAGACGAACTGGTAGCCACCTTCCTCGGCGAGGTGCCCGGGTTCCGGCCACCGACCCGTATGGACATGCTGAAAAGCCACAAGCGGGGTTTGTGGGTCTCGCAACCCACGGGTATGGATATTTCAGAAGATGGTCGGACAGCCGCTGTGATCACGTACCGTAGCCTTTACGTATTCGAGCGGCACGATGATGAGAGCTGGGTCGAGGCTTTTCAGCGCGAACCGGTCGAATACCTCGGTCCACCCGGCCTGCACGATGAGGCCGTTAGCTTTGGCCACGATCAACATTCCATTTACGTTACAACCGAGAGACGGCCCGCCCCGCTTTACAGGTTGGATCCGTAGAAATTGATTCGTCCTTAACTAGCTTGGGGGTCAGGCATACGGGGTATTACTCTGTGAGCTTTCTTATCCGGCCCTTCGGGCTCCCCTCAATCAGGAACCCGCCTGATCGGGACCGCGCCGGTTGGGCTCCTGCCCAATCGGCTCTCGATTTTCATCCCTGAAAATC